>JGI24158J21664_10000005_pt1 | contig 99360 bp, 60 predicted proteins | sample Ectturendosymbi3_FD_21664 | JGI IMG/M metagenome (IMG submission 21664) | reverse complement strand
GATATACTCGTACTTCACTTCAAATGCCAACCGTTGAGCGCCGGGACGTATGTTTTCCTCTAGAAAGTACGAGCATTTCGTACAAGTCTCTAGCAACAAGAAACATGTGTTTATAATGTTCGCTGACGTACGGTGTGGTCAGGAGAGCATTTCAAAGCAACCGTAGTTTGTTTTGCCTGCAACCATGGTGGTTTTGCCTGCAGTCAAGCACGCGTTTCGCCGAGTGCGGAATTAAATGACATCCTTGTGAAGTTTTGTTGGTTTTTGCTTGACACCTTATTTTGTAGATAGTGATATTATTCGAAAATAATTTTGGATCATAAAACAGGAGAATTTTTGCCAAAATGTGTGCACAGCTTGACATTGCATAAAGTTTATCAATTTCAAACAACGCTTCTGAATCCGTGCGAAGCGACAGACGTTGAAAACATATTTCATCTCCCTGCTGTTTACAAAAGCACAAATGTATTTGGGACAGTATGTGCAAACATCAAAACCAAAATATCACCCTCCAAAAATGTTTTCATTTTGTTTTTCGGATTTTTTCAACAATTACGTTGACCAAAATAATTAGGTAAGCAGCAGACGTTCAGGCATATGGCTGCTTGGGCAAGGTTTGAATCATAAAAATTTCAGGAAGTTTTTTCATGGTTTCAACCATCGTTTTCGCACTCGGAAAGAATTATGGGTACGATGCACAACTTCGCAAATCTTAATTTCCTAGGTGTTAAATATTTCTACCCTAGTGCTGCTGAAGGAAACAAATTTGCTCCTCAAATTTTCCAGTTAACTGTCCTATCGGAACCTTCTACGACATTACGAACAATGATTGCGTGAGCTGCTTGATTGGTTTTTATCAAGATGCAGAGGCTCAACTCTCGTGTAAAGCCTGTCCTGAACACACTTCCACTGCCAGGATTCATTCCAGGACATTGGAAGAATGCAAACGTATGGTGAAAAAGTTTAATAGAAGTGTAACACTGTGTAGAGGCACATTTCAATATCGTGCATTGACTTCCGACAGACTTAGGATATCCTTGTGTTCACACTTTAGAACTACAGTAAAAATTCCTAACTTGCTTTGTTGTTGTTTTCCGTGATAATTTCTGATTACGTCTACTTGGCAATTTTATGGAAAGAATTGACAATAAAATTGCAACTGTTGGCTAAAAAAAATCGTTTTTAGCTTCAGTAGTAACGTGTTTCTGTCGTACTTGCCGCGAGGAAGCTGATTGGACGTGATTTTTCTTTTAAAATAACAGCTCAGAACTACACTTCCACGTGGTGCCACGCAAATGTGGCGCACGCCTTTATTTCGCGCATTAACGCTTATTTAGATGACATTGAGGTCGCTCTCGCAACAATTTCACATTTTCAAAACTCTAACCAAATATATTCACAGCTCTATGCAAGCCGGGCTCGTACTCTTCCAACGGTGTAGAAGTATGCATGGCATGCCCGCTGAACACCTACAGTGACGTACATGGGTCAACCGAGTGCACCATTTGCCCTCCTGACACAGGAACGACGATCGAAGGAGCCAGTTCATTTCGACAGTGCGGTCGTAAGTGTCACCAGAGCTGAACGCAACTTGTGTCTAGAAAAATCTCGGCCAAGTACACGTTATATAAAAAATATCACTGAAATTCAAGGTCACTGAGATTATGCAGGGTAATGGATAGAGTGCTGAATCGCAATCAAAGTGAATGTTTGAACTTTTAGCCAAAATTGCTGTATTGTGCTGCATTTTACAAGGATAAACTACCAAATTTAAGGCAAAAGCGCAAGGGTGAAGACTGTTTGTGTTCAACTGATCAGATCATGGGTCTTGCTAGTTCATAGCAAACGTTATCGAACTACTGTGTATGTCATCAATTCCTAAAACGTACTTGATACGCAATAGGGAACAACGCAAACGCCGTTGCTTTCATCTGCCTGCAGCTGACAGCTGCTTTTATGCTGTTATTGCCTCAAACATTGCAGGTTTGTGCGAGCCGGGATATGCTTCGTGGACGGGCATTGATCCGTGCTATCCATGTCCCCTGCACACCTACCAGTTTCAGAGGGGTCAGAAGTTTTGCCACAAATGCCCGGATGGAACTAACACGGCCAGCAAGGCGTCCACTTCGTACAATCAGTGCTTCGGTAAATGCTTTGTGCTTCTTGTTGGTTTTTGACTGATTTTGACAGTCGAACCTCGCCTGCATGCGCACAACTGGTTTTACTTACCACGCCCAATCCTGATTGGAGACTTTATGGATTTTTTCAAGAATGCTTCACACAACGTGCTTGTATGATTTAGCAAGCGTCATTATTGCATACTTCTGTGATTATTTTTTCAAAGTCAGTGCATAAGAGATGGTTTGTCTCCGTGTTTTCTAAGTATTGCAGAATAAAACATACACGGGAACATTTAATGTTTTTTCCAAAAACCTGCTCACCCACATACAAGAAATATTTCCTGGCATCTGGCCATTAGAAGTCACTTTAAGCAAATTTATTCTCGGTCAGTTTGCAAAAAAAGCTTTCTAAAAACGCAAAAAAAGCTGAAAAGGAAGTGGTAATTCGTTTTTGTTCATAATATTTTGAGCTATCTCGGTGCCATATTTTTACCAAGTTAACGCGCATTGAAAAATGTAATTCAAAACTAATTACATACTTTTATAGAAAGCTGCTTATTTATGCAACAAGGCACATGCAACTGTTACGATGTTCCCAAGTCAAGCAACTCGATATCGGTGGATACGTCATCAGCTGATGACTCCACAGCGTCGACGTAATAGCACTTAAGGTCACTCTTGTCGATTGCGACAAAACTGTCGTTTGGTTCATCCGCGGCATGAAAGCAAGCTGGCCTTTCTTTGTCTTTGAGCGGTACGACTTTTGGCATTTTGCCGGAGTACATGTGGTGCAAAGCTTGGTACGTTCCCTCCCACTGGTTACCAGAAGCCAGGTGCTCGACAGAAGACGCGTGACTAGATGGCGTAACCCCAGGTGTTCTGCCCATTGTTTCGTTTAACCCCTCCGCTCTTTCCTTGTGCTTGCTCTCTGTTTCGAACTGGTCGCGTTGGGTTATTGTTTCGCACGACGTCGCAGACGAGCTCCGCGTGGGACGAGTGAGGTTTTGCGTGGATTTTGCTCTCGGCATCGACTTCTCCCACTCTGAATCCGACAGGGACATGTCGAGTCGCGATCTGCGATTGATATTTACTGAGAACGGATCTCCAGGCTTCGACAAATACCTGTTAGAGTTGTTGCTCGCAATATCGTCAGACGTCAAGTAGCTCGCAAGTGAAACCACGTTCGTCCAGTCCATCTCGAACAGTTCGTTGGGGTTGAGGGCGGGGACTGATGCTCTGTGAGGGACTGTCGTCTGCGTTTCGCTTAAATCAAAACGGTTGCACGTTCGGTATTTTACCGCGCTTCGTCCGAAGCGTGACGTGAGGTCCATTTCCGTTAACACCACCGGCTCGCACGATTCGTCCAAATCGGAAGTGGAGAGGGAGTCGCAATTGCTGTTGCGTGTGGCGAACATAGAGTCCGTGCTGTCATTCCTGCCGCGAGGAAAATGATCGCACGTGCCTTGCGCCCTTGATTTTAGCCTGTCTTCCAACTTTTCGCGTTTCGGTGCTTGGCTGGGAACGTCACCACTTGAATACAGCGCGAGTTGAGAGTAATTGTCTTCGACGTCATCCAAGCTAACCTGGTCTGCAACGTCGTCGTCGTCGTACGCTGACTGCTCTTCGAGGTCCACGTCACAGTCTGGCGGAGGCGGCAACTCAAAGTCGAAGGATGCTTCCGAAAGCGATGGAGTGTCTGCAGCTGGGCTGCCCTCGCAATATCCCAGGTGAGCGCAAGGTGGCGGTGGCGGGAACTCAAAATCGATATCTCCAACGTACTGCTTCACCACCAAACTCTTACTTCGCGTTGCGCCTCGTCTTGTGTTATCCTCCTCTGTCGATTCGCGTGCTTGGCCATATGCGCCTCGAGCTCGAACAGGACGTTCGTTGCTTCGCCGCGCAGAAGCGCTCTTGCGTGCCTTTCTGGGCGCCACCGATCCCAGGACGTAATTCTCAGCAAAGCTGCAGTCACTGACGAATACCTCAGGAACAAGACGGGCAAAATTTCCTGTTCGCGATGGGCGATCGTCGGAATCCTGTCGTCGATTCCTATCGCCCGCGTTGCTGTTTCTCCGCGCGGTTTCAATTTCTTGCAAGACTTCTAGCGCGTGCCGTACATCGCGTTCGCGTTTCGCGCGCCGCGCCGCGCTGCAGCTGCTGCTGGTCGAGGCGTCGCTATTTTGGCGACTGAACGGCGCCGACACGTACCCCTCTCTGGACCGTGTGTGGCGCCGCGTGTGCCTTTCCCCTCTGTTGCTACGGCAGTCTGCCTCGATCGCCGCACTTCCGGGTCTCGTGCGTTTGCCTTCAGCGCAAAGTTGCCGTTGCTGGTGTCCTTCTTGCCGTCGCTTTGATTCCTCGCGCCTCATCTCTCCTCGCGGACTCGTGTCGTTCGGACTGCAGCTGCGCGCGTCTGGGCGAAAACCAGACGATCTTTGCCGGTTGGCGGTGCGCGCGCGAAAGCCTGCCGATCGGATCGAGCCTCCGCCCGTAGAAACGCTGGTTTGGTCGCTGCAGACGCTGTCCGTGGCATCATCAGTGACGTCGTTGAAGTTCCTGTCGCTGATTGGATCCCGAGGTGGCACGGTAGGAGCTGGACAGCTGGAACTCATGCGTGAAACAAAACGCCTGGGAACTATCGAGGGGTGTTTTGGTGGTATGCAAGGCGCTGGTTCCCCAATACCGAATGTTCCACCGCATGTCCACCTTATGTCCAGTCCGCTTCCAGCCCTTATCGCACCGCCTGGTCGGAATTCTCTGCTGGTTGGCATCGGTTGTCGTGGCAACGGGCGTCTTGCAAGCGGGTTGTCGTAAAGCAAAGGGTAATTGCTGACGGATCTGGAGCAAAAATAGAAAAATTCATGATTTTCAATGTGTTAGGTTCAGCGCTCCTACAACGATTCGGTTTGTATGACTTGCTTATTTCGCCAGGTTCAAAAGCTGCTCTTTTGAGTTTATCAGTAAATTAAGTCTAAATGCAGGAACTGTTGACTTCGCGAAGTATGTAGGTTGAAGTTCGCTCATCGGTCACCGCTGTCAATATGTTTTGCCAAATGGGGAACAATGGACATTTTTTGACATTTCTTGAATGTTGTTTACAAACGTGACACGAATGAATGCAGTGGGGCAGGTACAACGGTCGTGGACGGTCAATAAGTTTTTTTTCTACCAAAACGTTTTTGTGGAAACGCCACGCAGCCTGGTGGTTTGCTAGTTTCTTTCTACCTTATTCTTTGTTTGCCTGAACATTTTCAAACGTGGATGCGTGGCGCGAGCGCTGCATGAAACTTTGAAAGTCATTTTATTACACTTACAAGCAACGTTTTCTGCGCCTTGTCAACACTTTCACTGCGTTTCCGAACGTAATACGTGAAATCCGAATATAATACGTGAAACCACACGACGCGCGTATGCAAGCTTTTCAAAGTGATATAAGTTGTCTCGAAACTGTTTAATGCTTGTCAAACCTGATGGAGGGCTTTCAAACGAAGTAACAATGCTCATGAGAGCCGTGGTAAAAAAGATAAGAATCAATGCTCTAGACCAGGGATTCCCAACCTGCGGTACACGTACCACTAGTGGTACGCGAAGGTCTTCCCGGTGGTACGCGAGCAACGTCCATTTTTTCACAAAAACCTGGATTTCACAGCTTTTTAGTTTACGTGTCGGGCTTGTTTCTAAATGAATAAATGTTCCTGTAGCCTGCTGTTCCTGTTCTATCGTAACGTTATGACTTTCCGTGCGCTGTTAACAAATTTACGCCAAGCATCGACCAATTGGTGGAAGGTAAACAAAAACAAAAATCTCATTAAATTTAGTTGTGGTCTTTTATTGTTATTTTAATCTATATTATGCTTCTGAATAAACCAAGATTCGATCAAATTAGTTGTTCTGGAAGAAGTGGTACGCGTTGACAATACGGGGTAACCAAGTGGTACGAGATGGTAAAAAGGTTGGGAACCCCTGCTCTAGACGGACAGTTCAACTGGAGGGAATTAGCGGGAGGCAACTCTAGGGAACTAAAAGCTAAAAGATTGTAATCGATCTTTGACAGTTTTCATGCTATTTCGCTTGATATGCTTGTCGACTGTCACGCCCAAATGGGAGGGGTGTTTCCTCAGCCCATCAGGTCACAATTTTTTGCAGACATGATTTGAGTCACAACATCTAACAGTTCGTGATCGATACCAATTCATGGATCTCATTAACAGATGCAAACTCTGCTCGTCGAATATGCTCAATCCGCGCACCACGCCATTGATTTCACAACTCACCTGACCGATTCCGATGCGCATCTACTCGGCGATTCGTCTGTTGTCTTGCAGCACCTGTAAAGGGTGTGATGCAGTTGTGGGTGCATGTTTGGCCATGGCGCTAGCAACAGGTTATACAACGTCCCTTTCAGCTTATAACAGCCAGGTCGACACTTTATCTACCTGCTTTTGAACGCACTGACGTTCAAGAAACGATTGTCAAAACACAATAGTCGGCTTCAACTGTACGTTATTTTTGTTGCAGCGACCTCCATATGATGCTTCTATTTCTCAGTTTCTATTTTTCGGTGCTGCTTGTCTTTTTGAACGTACGAGCAGGGCCGGATTTAGTTGATGCGAGGCCGTAATTCGCTTGTGAGGTCCCTCTCCCCGTTGTTACGAGTTGGGGAAAACAGAGAAGCGTTCAATTTGCGCAAAACCGAAAATTACGGTGTGGATGCTCTCCAAGTATGCTCAATAAATTTTTTAAAATCTTTACTAAAGTGCCCCGCGATCATTACGTTTGTTGCTGCTTCGATGAAAAAGCGTTCAGTGGAACGGCGTTGTGGAAATCGTGCTTGGCTGGCGGGATCAGGATTCTTAATCTCCACAGGAAAACCAACCGAAAAGGCCACGATTAGATATTTGAACAAAAACACAGCTTGCGTATTTCATAAGTTTCACATCTATTTTTTCTTATCTGTCCTTGATAAATATGCCTATCGACGCATGGTGATTCATAAATTCTGCATTATTTTGAAGAAAATTAAAATCGAAACAAATCACAACTAAAAGTATTAATACGTCATAGAAACGCCAACAAAGCTACTGTACTTCACCGGGTCAGAAGAAGCACTGTAATATTATTAGTTGTTACACCCTGACTTTCTGTGATATCTTACTGGATGAAGCTTCCCAATATAAACCATACCTAGTGATGCACCAATATATTTGACCCATCGACAGGAATGCCGTTGATGCATCACACATTTCTCGGAATTTTCGAAACTTTGGTGCCTACTCAAATCGTAGAATTCCATCCGTTTTTGCAAACGTTTTTAGTTTTTCCCTACTCGAAGGTATGCCTAGCAGGGGAAAACTTGAAGCACTGGGGCGTTCCTAAGCAATGTTCGCAAAGCATTCCAAATCGCGAGACAAATGGCACAAGTCTCGAGACCAAGACGCGCCCGAAACGGTAGAGCGCGTCACAAGACTCCATTACTGGTGCATACAGTAGGAGACCGACTCATCTAGTTTACTATGAGCAACAACGCTGGAACTTAAAACTCAGCTTCACAGAGAACCAAACTCGCGACCACCGCCGCGCTGTGGCAAACTCCCTTATGTTGCTAAATGGCAGTGGTCCTCTAACTTTTTGTAACTGTGGACCCATTTTACTGCACCCAAAACCGCTGCGCACCCCTTCGTTTTATCAACGTTTTTCGATTACTGAGAAACTAGATTTGGTCGCTTCTTAGTGTGAGCATCTCAACTGCACCGGCAAGTACCAAAATCAAATAAAAGGTCAGTCGACTTACAACATGAACATGTCAGACTTGAGTTGTGGTCCGATTAAGCTGAATAATGGTGTAAATGCGCAGATAAAAACTATTGGATTTTCTTGATTGGAATTTGGTTGTGGACCCCATAAAACACATTCATTGACCCCTGGTTAAGAACCCCTGCTCTGTAGAAACAGGCAGTGGTGGAAATCTTAGAGAACATCACATGCAATTAGCTATTGGTCCAGCTTTCGGCGAGGACTCAGAACATCGAAGCTCCATGTGGCTCAGCACGCCTCTAGTACTGTCAGTTCACGTATTTGTTTTCTTGTTTGCTGCAAGAAGTCACGTAAACCCGTGTTGCGATGCTCACCCGCATTTGCTGCCGTTGGTTCGAATTTGTTTGTTCAATGCCACAGCGCCGCAGATGGCTATGGCAAAAACTCCGATGAAGATGGCTGCAACCAGCAACCATGATATAACCTCGTCGTGCTCAGCAGATTGCTTGATATTGCTTTCATTTGCATTCATCTGACCTGGTCGAGTAAAAACCATGCTACAGCAGTTTTCATTGCCTGCAGTCAATCACACATACGTGGTTTCGATTGAAAAATAAACTGGCAGAGGTTCGTACATCTGTTCTTACAGAGCTCCAGCAAAATTACTCTCTCCTTTGTTTTTTTTTCACAAGCTATAGTTTTGAAAAAAAATCTTTTTTAAGTTACAACTCCATCACTACCTTCAACGTGTGGCTTTTAGCACAAACGGCTTAATTGTACGGTTCCATAAAAGCAAACAATTCAAGGGTTCATTCCGCTAACATTTTCCAGCGCAACCGAGAGAGCACCGAACAGCAAAGCACAGGTTGTCGACACATCGATGAAAAAGTTTTTGAACAAAACATCCAACATATAGTCGGGTTTGTACGACGCGGCGACTGGACTGGAAGCCATACCTCTGTTTATCGTGAAGGGTTGTTGGTCGTTGTTTTCATGCCTTAAAACAAATTGCATTGCTAAACTTGTTGAACCTACCATAATCGTTTTATAAATAGACACGATTGGTTTAATTATTCCGCTTGCTAGAAGATCGGGACGTGCTGTTGTCCTTTCACTCAGAGTTGTTTATCTCTTTAATTAGCAACAGCGCGCGTGTATGTCCTTGTCAGTTGATTAACGGCAATTAACTTGCAAGGCCATCAGTTGCAATCAACTCGCAGAAGCTTTTAATAAGGAGCGTGCTCACCTTTGTCTCATCGCCGAGTGCTGCGTTACGGGTGTTTTGACGTGAGGAGTGCCTTCTAGGGTAGGATGCTTACCACTGTAGTTACTGCGCAGCTGGTCAGGCGAAACGAGCGCGTCATGCATGACGTTGGTCAACGGTGATTTCGTTCCAGTAAAGCTAGTGCTTGGACCGAGATCAGGAAGCCGAACCTTCGGCTGGCTCCGTCTGGTCGCCTGATCGCTCAATTGAGGCAAGTTGAGCCCCGCAGTTGCACAGGCCGTGGTGAAGTTATCTGCATCAATTTTCGACACTGTGTCGTTTTTCTGTGAACGTAACTTCGTTCGACTTTGCCCTCGATTTGACATGCCTTTCTTTATCCTATTCGGCGATTTGACGACAGAATCAGCTCTTTTTGGAGAGCCTTTGTTTTTCCTTCCATATGCAAGCGATGGAATGGCCTGCAAGTATATTTCGTTATTGTCGGCAAAGGTGAATACACGTATGCCGTGTGGTTAGAAAACCTCTTTGTTGTGCCCTACTGCCGCTCATAGTTTGCTTTCGACACCAAACTTGAAGAACTACGGAAAAGAGGCTGTCAATAAAAACATTTAGTTTACTTCTATACATGCCTGAAGGTCATAACATTCTTTTTAATTAACGTTGAACGAATACTTTCACTTACCGGTACGGCGTAAAATTACGTGAACTAAAGTTTTTTAATTGAAAGTCTTTACTAAGCGGTTAGTACATTAAATAGGGGAAATGCTCGGTTTTCTCCAAAATGTATTTGTTTTTTTGCATAGTTTCAGTAAATTTGGGTGTTGGAAATACTTATCATAAAGTAGTCTATTAACGTGACATTTTTTTCATATGATCTCAAGCCAATTTCTATCAACATGAAAAAAAATAACTCAAAATTTTATGGTGTGTTTTATCATGTCCTTATCTTCCCAGGTGTAGAAATAGCACTCATTTTAATTGAGAAGCTGTTTTTGTTTAAGAGTATGGTCGAACATAGGAATGTATGACATGCATTTGTGCATCATTTCAAAAGAAAAGCACTAGCTGCAGTACAGATTTTGAAATGGCACAAAACGTTCAAAGAAAGTTGTTTGTGTAGGGTCAAAGGATCTGGGCGACCAACAGTGTCGGAGAAGATAAAATCTATAAAGTTTGGCACGTATCTGTTCAAAACCACAGAAAGAGGCTATGTGTGTTGCACCGCAGGCGGTGCGTTTACTGAAAACCTGCGAAATTTTTTATGAAATCCATATACGTTTGAATTTCTCAATCTAATCCTTATGAATGAATCTCGTTCTACTAATTGTTCGGCCGGCTTAATTGCCTACGCGCAAAGTTATAGCCAATCAGATGTACACATTTGAAATGATAGCAAAGTTTTTGAAACACCCTATGATTTATTGAAATTCTCCGTTGTTTGCATTCTCTGACGAAAAACCTCTAAACGTTTATCACCGTTTGTTTCACTGACCTGTTTTTGCATTGGCAGCACTGCCAAAGAGCTGCTGTGCGTTGTTTGCGAAGTAGGCATCGCGGTGGGTTGTTGTAGATCTGCAAGGTCCTGCACACTTATGTCATTTATCAAAACCCCTCTGAGTTGCTGGGGCCGCCAGCATCTTAGGCCGGTTATGGCGAACACTTTCAGGCTTCGATGCTTTTGAATCTCCTCGAGAGCCCTCTTCAGATGACAGTCGCAGCTGCAGTTTGAGATCTGGTTATTTTTACTGAAAGCATTGAGCGTACGCTTGCATTATAAGAGAACACGCTGAAGGAATTATACGTTTGATAAAAAATAAACAGTAAACTTTTTGTGAATCACTAACACGCTCGCCACTTGTCGTATTTACAATTTACACATTTTCTATGTGTCGTGCTGTGTGACATTATCTTAAGTCATTCCTCAATTTTGCAGTAAACCCGTTTGCTGAAACAACTCTCTCGTGGCTATTTTGTGGACAAATAAATGTGTGACTTTGTCTATCAAAATACAGGAATAAACAGCCAAGGCTGCATGTTTGCCAATGATGGCTTTCAATGATAAAGAGATTTTAGCGTTTTTGAGTCGGAAACTGGACTTTAAGCAACTTTGATTGGTATTAGCAGTGGGACAACAAACGACGGGTTTGCCCGCAAGTTCTTGAGATTTAGCGCCTTTTTTGATGAACAACCAAAGGCGCTTTCTCCGTCAAGCTAATAAGTTGTCTCATCTACCTTTTTTACAGCGTCTGGCAAATCTGAAAAGGAGAGCACTTACTTAGTTGTTGTTCTGAGGCAAAGGTAGTTTGTGCCGCACCTGCGTCGAGGGTGAATTCGTGACAGCATTCCTTATTAATTCTTTGTATATTGCCGGCAACGCATTGAGTTTTCACAGTGAAAAATGAGTAGAGTTTTTTCATCCATTTCACTAGAGCGCCGAACGAGCTTAAATTTTACAATTGCCAAATCTCCAGACACCACTTCCCTATTTGACAACACACGGCTGCCTGTGGTTAGTTTCGAAACATTTTTCTCCCTGTTGGGAATGGTTTACTAATCGCAATTGCGGTAGAGCGCTCAACGCTATTTAGTAAACTTTTTACGAATGCTTGTTGTTGGCAACTGTTTAGCTTGTTTCATGTTAGGAAAACATGTAATATGATTTTCTGCCAGCTACTGCGCAATCAGTATCGATAACTTCAATGAATTAGGAATTGTGGAACTTAATCAGTGGGGATGGATATACCGCTCGTAATTTGCTTGACACGCACAACAGAATTTTAAAGAAAACTTATTAATCAGTGTTTGCTATATTTTCCCAGGATTTAATTAACCCCAAAATTTGATATAAACTAGTTCTCTGCTGATATTGATGTGACACACGGTTAAACTACAAGAAACAACCGTTGAACGCTTATATGTGTTTCGGGCATACTGTAAAAACCGAAAATTTATGAGCTGCTATTTGTATTAGGCTTGATTGAAATAAACTGTTGCAGGTAGCATGGCATAGTTCTCAAACCTTTTCTGATTGCAGGGAGGGTCAGCTTTTGTCACCGCGTACCAACTAATTCCAGGAAAACTCATTCAACCAAATGTCAATCGATCTAAAGTTTAGAAAACTAGACTTGACACAAAAAAGCGACGGGTAGAAAATGGCCGCGAGAAACACAATGGCCATTGTGAAAAACCAATAGAAAAAGTACACAGAAATGCAAGATTTCAGATAATTAAAAGCTGTGAATACATTTTTTGTGGATTAAAACAGAAGAAAGGCCTGTTCCCGTACTACTTTGAAAGCCTTCGCACACCACTAGTGGTACGCGTGCCACAGTTTGAGAACCACGGTAGTAAGGTGTAAAAGGCTGACATTTTTTGTCCTGTTCGTATCGATGCGCAAGAAAAGAATCAGCGTTGAAAAAGATGTTCTTGCAATGTAGCTGCACTGGAATTTTTCTGTTGCTTGGGTATTCGTCTGTGAAAATTAGTGTAGTGCACACGATTTCCAAAGTCTTTCTTTGCTTCGCTCAAAACATGTTCGAATGAATGCAGCGCACATGTGTTGCCAGTAAGCTTGATTTTAAAGAACGTGGCTAGTGCACATCACCAGCAAAGGGACGCCGTAAACCATGCACATAGTTTCTTGTCAAAACTATCGATTATAAACTTGTCTAGAGGTATTTTACTCAACGTAAAAATGAATGATTGTTCTCGTTTTTGCGCACATTTGCATGACAAAATGTATTTTTTGGCAACCAGGATATTCACGCTTTGTGTTTTCCAGAAATATGTACTAAAATTAATTTTAATTTGCTGCATTTCCTCTGCTGTATGCTGATGGTGCAGGGGTGTAACGAGGGGGAGAAAGGGGCCACAATTCCCCGGGATCCGAAAAACTATGGGGGCGCCGAATGACCGCGGGGAGCGTAGAAAAGTCGCAAAAATGTCACAAGTATTTCTTCAACACAGTAAATTTGCTTCCGCAAGACCTTAGGTTCGAACAGGTGGACACCAAACTTGGTTCTTGCCCCAGGCGCCATTTAACCTCGTTATGCCCCTGTGATGGTGTCTGCACTTTCTACTGTAAACACACATGTTAGCTACTTATCAAAGATTGGCAAAAAGGCAAGAGTAAACAAATCTTCTACCTCCAGTGGTTGTTATCCATCAACACATGTCTCAGCTTTTTCAACGGCGAAAACGAAACGTATCTTAAAGTGCTCAAGGAATTGTTGCTGACATCAAGCTCCTGAAGCTCCTTTAAATTATTGAGAAATCCTTTTGAAAATCCTCTCTGTCGATTCTTGTATGTAAAGATCGTTTGCTGAAACATGAACGGAAGCAAAATGTCAAATAGGAATACTAAGCATTTTTTAAACTTCCAGCCTCTTCTTTTGCTTCAGTCACTTAAAACGCTCTTAATTTAAATTGTTTTAAGCTGTGGTTTTTGGGACTGTTTTTCTTGTTTTCGCGGCGCAGAAGATTTGGTTACAAACCCATGCTAAAGTTATACCTGTGTGCGTTTCTTAACCCAACTTGTTTTGACTGGTCCCAAAAGAGCTTGTCCTGTTTTGCAAAGTGAAAGTAAACACTTTTCTGTAGAAGTAACGTGATGTTCAAATCAAGCTACAGGTGTTTAACCTGAGCAAAGCCAATTTGACTCTAATCGATGTTACTGGTGAATGGCGCATTCAGCTGAAGTTTGTTTTCTTTTCAAAATACCGGAGAGCAAATTGCAATCGCTGCGCCTCACCTGCAAGCAGGCCTCGCTTGACCGCGAAAACTGCGGATCCAAACTTCGTATGACGTTTCCGCGTAGATCGAGCCTCTGCAGAACAGCTAGACCTTTTGTGGCTCCGGAAGTAATCCGCCACAACCTGGAAAGTAATTGGGGTTATATTTGGCTCGAGATGCCTTCGGGAACAGTTTCGCGAACGTAATCCGATTGAGCTCCCATGTCTTTTGTTGAATTGCTCGGAAAGGCCCGCGCTGGCGGAAAAACTAGATTTTTTCCTGCAAAACCGAGTTAAAGCTCGTGCAGAGCGAGGCTCGGTCCGTTCCTCTGGTTATCTGTGCATCAAACCAATTACGCCACAAAACATTTCCTTGTGTCAATGGTTTTCAAGTTCAGGTTTCTTCAAAAAGTAACTAAGAGTGCGCCAAGTAGGCCGTGATCAAATTGTTGTTGACTGAAGATATTCGCATTTTGTGCGAGATCACCACATTCAGTACACCATGTTTAGTACGAGATGCTGCTTTCAAATTCGTTTTGAAGGAGGATCAAAACATTTAGTGCGAATTTTTTTACTGTGCATTGCCCATTTTGACGTTTTTGCTGGTGCTGCTGCTTATTGCAAATTTTGGGTGATGAGCGCTTGTTAGAAAACTTGTACGCTTGTAGTATAGTTCATAAAAGGCTTTGTTATACTGTCGAAGCAGAAGCTACGCAGGCAAATAGTTCATACCTGTGCGTACTTTGTTGATTTGGAAAGGGGCGTCTAATAACTAACAGAGCAACTTTCTGAAACAAAATGTTAAGGCCGGTCCTATGACGACGCGAACGATTCCTTCCAGACTTTGCCGCAATAAGTTTGTTTTGGGGCGCACTGACCACCATTTCTGTGCATTAAGTGATAATTTGGCGCAGGTGTTGGCCAGCAATTAATATTTTGTATTGCTGCCTGGCTTGAATTCACATTCTCGTTTGCCGAAATCCTGACGTCCACGCGTGAAGCTGCTATACTTCGTTAGATTTCATTTTGGGAGTACTGGTCATTGAGTTTCTACTAAATATATTCATCATCAGGTTGTTAATTATCAATTTGGTAAAATGTTTTCTCTGTTCGTTGCGATGCTAGGCCTTGTGTCTGATTTTTGGACACTTATGCAAAAAAACAACATTTTGTTTTTTTCGCATTTTACGAGACAAACGCTTTCAATTAATTTTACTTCATGATCTATAATAATCAATTAGCGATATTGATTTACCGATTATAGCTGAGGTCTAGTTGATGCAGCACCACAAGAGAATCGAAGGTCCGGTCACGGATCCGATGGAGGTGGTTGTGATCCAGAGCCAAACATGTCAAGTTAGTGAGAGGGCGAAATATTTCTGTGGGGAGAATCTGCAGTTCATTGTAAGAGAGATACAGTTCTCGTAGCGTCGTGAGGCCCACGAAGATGTTAGCTGGAAGTGCTGCAAGGAAAGCAAGTCGTAAGCTTAAGAATGGCAGGTAGCTGTTACTCTAGCCAGGTAAATTTCAAATCTCTCAAGGTGTTTGTGTTAACTTCACTCTGGATCGTAGCGATCTCAGATCCAAATGTTTGTGAAATGGCTTTGTGTGCTAAACAGTCGCAAAATCATGCAATGCTGTGCAGTTCAACGTCTGTGGCAAACTTCTGTCTAACAGCACAAAGATTTAAAACCTTCATTGACGAGATTTCATCAAAACTTGCGTTTTTTGAATGCAAACCGTTTATGCCGCAAATAGCTGTTTACTAAGAAAACACTGCCTTTTGCGTTTGAGCAACCGTGTAACAAACATGTTTTAACAATCCGAGCGCGCCGACAAATTGTGAGGTTTATTTTTGGTGACATGAAGTCTTCGCAGTGACCAAAGCTTCGTATGTACCTTTTGCCATGAGTAGAAAATGACGTAAAATTGTATCACTAAAACTTTGTTGTTAGAGTTTTAATCTTTTTGTTTTCACATTTTCAACAGTATGTTTTTAATTCTACGCGTTATTTACCATGGAGCGACACTGTTCCAGTCAAACTGCAGCACTCGAGGTGGTTTACGAATCAACTGCAAAGCTTACAAAGTTACTTTTTTTCTGGTTCTGCCATTCAATATCCAAAAGTGTAAACGACTATCGAAGCTGGCTCGTTACACCTTTTTCGGTTAACTTTGTCACTTGTATTGTTCACGAGTTCTTCGTGGTCACTATCTATTTTTAAATTTGATAACTTGCTGGAATCAAATCCCATTTATTTAATCTTTTGCGATGTGTTCTTCAGATTTAAAGGCTAAAAAGTTTTAGGAGTAGGCTATTTCATTTCCATAGTTAAACAGGAAAGCTTATTATAAAGACGAAAGTAGCACGAAAACTTTCAACAGTAAAGACGAGTGAATGAGGATACAGCATTCCAACAATTCCCAACCTATATAATTAGTCAAGTCAGAATAGCTCCGCTCTCAGCACGCCAGCGTTCGTGGCGTGCATCTGTTTGTGTGTGTCCAATGATTTCATGACGATTTCGAAACTAATCTCGCGATGAAACGTTTTGGAGCGATAGTGTATTTTAAAAATGAGAAAAACGTTTTTCATGAACAAGAATATTTCGTTTTCCTCAGGCTGTCACTGTTTCGAAATACTTGTGCTTAGTGAACATTGTACAATGTTGCTAGAAATTGCTTTGGAGATAAGTTATGTTTCCTACTGTGTGACGATGTCCATAAAACCAGTCAATTCCGTGGTGATATGCACATGACACATCGTTCTTGTTGCTTGATATGCGCATGCCAAAACTGACGAAAAATCTCGACTTCTTATGCTTCTATCTGTAAGTTGCTTAAAGGCTGAATTTCAGCCAGTGCCATTTTCCAAAGCCCCAGTTAAAGTGGAAATGTGTTAGGACTTAGAGCAAGGCTGCCCAACCCGCGGCCCGCGAGGTTGTTTTAAGTGGCCCGCGATGTAACAAGTTCGTAAGCAGACTTTTCAAAGTTTTAGTATTTTTTATAGGCTCAAGTATATTTGCCATCAAAACACACCAAAATTATACCTGTTGTTTCTGTTATGGGCCTACCAATCAAAAGCTTGTATAACAAACGCTTCAAAAATATGTCAAATTTTTAGATTTGGCTTACATCTATACAAGCTGACAACACTGCGTGCAACAACAGGACACATTATCACCTCGTGTCACCGCATAAAACTTATCAAAATCAAGGGATGTGTTACGTCACAATAGATTATAGTTACGTCACAACAAGTTTGTGGCCTGCAATGAATTTCCTCTTGTGAAAGTGGCCCGCAACACCAAGAAGGTTGGGCAGGCGTGAGTAAAACGGCGTTAAGACTAAACTTCCCCGTAAAGATGCAGTTGGTGCAGCATCATCAAGTTACATTTTGAAAGACTCATCTGTATTTTTGGCATTGCAACTGAACACCGAGGATTTAACCGTGTAAAAAAGAATTTCTTACTTGATATTTTGTTGTGGCTAAAATTGAGAAAACGCAGCGCCCCAAGCTGCGACAATGCCTTTCGTGAAATGCGTCGAAGAAGGTTATTTCCAAGATCGAGATAATGCAAAGACTTCCGAACAGTTGAAGCAGCAGGCACCAACACTTTGATACGGTTGTTGTTGAGTAACACGGTATGAACACCGTTGTTAGTTCTCAGGAAGTCAAGTGGGACCTAAAAATAAGGTAAGGGTTGCAAACTCTCTGCATTGCAAGTTTCACAGCGTTTTAAATGATGTACATTGCAGAAGTGTAGAAAGCAATCCGTAGTTATCGTTTGAGCAATCTTCGGTTTTAGTTACCTTACGATCGAATGTTGAATCGCTCTAAACAAGAGCGTACGCGAGGTTTTCGCCTGAAACGTGCCAACACTTTTTCAAGCTTTCCAAAGGTTTCTACATTCTTTCGACTCGTCCTTCTCTGCTTGTGCAGTCTCATAATATAACAAACATTTACAATCAACCAGCATTATGATGGTGCCTGATATACCTCACGTTTTTCTTTGACAACTTACGGGCTACAGCTATTCCCTGAGACAACTTTTTGTTGTGCTGAAAGGCGCAGATGAACATGGTAGCCAGAGGTTTTATTGGCAGGTTTAGCACAGCTGAAAAACTAATTGCTAAATTTGCAATTTTATAAAGTAGTAATGTGCAATCCATAGCTAAATGTTACTCGATAAGGCAAAAGCAATGACTGTCCGACACCAAACAGCTCATGTGATGAAACCAAACGAGAATGACCCTCACCAACCCCGCAGCACGAAAAATAATTCACAAGACGGTTGGCCTACGGGTGAATCGGCTGAAAAATTGGGTGAAAAAGTTGTGAAAGTAAATCTCTAATTCTGTCTGTTCTGCAAAAGTGCCCATGGGCTATTAAAGCGCCCCGCAGATACAAGTTTGACTTTTAAAAAGAATATTCGTTGATAACGCCACAATGCCAAAAGTCTAATGAATAAGGTGGAAATGTCCAGTGCTCCAACTTTTTCTGAAACGCATGACAGAGCCCCTTTCGCAAATTAGCATAGCACTTTTGTCCCTACCTCACGCGAAAATGATATTACCGGACTCTTACAAGAAGCAATGCCTAACTGCAGTATTTAAATATTGGTTTTATCTCACTGGCTATTTCTGGAAAACGCCAGTGAAATCGAAAATACAACGCATCTGAACACACAGCTAGTTGAAGGATTTGAATTAACGATAGTCATTGTTTTAGTTTGCATGTGTGTTCAAATGGCTGTTCATCTAAGCAACAACAATGCAACAGCAAGTTTAACCCATCCATTCATTCACTTTCGCACCCGCTTTTCCTCTGGGGGGTGTCGCGGGGACAGCAGTCCTAGGACAACTCGAAACGCCTCACGGTTTTAAGCCAGTAGCCAATCAAATTGACACATACGTTGAAGCTTTTCCTGAGGCAAGGACAATACGTCCAGTGCTTTAGACTACGTAACCTTCTTATACTGTAAAACGCATGTTTCCTTCACCAATTTTTGAAGTGAATTGCTTTTGCCTGATAAGATATTTTTAAAACAACAAATCATAGCTTTTCGAAGCAAAACCCAGTGTCTCACAGAAAACCACTGCCTTGACCTTCATAGGCTTGTTAATACACAGCAGATATTTAATGAAGGCGCTAGGGCTGGGGTTTCCAACCTTTCTCTGATTATTATGTACCCCTTCAGCATTTGGACAGATGAGCATACACCCCTACATTTTTTTATTTGGCACAGATCAACTTTTTGCCAAATATCTTAACATGACTAACAATACATATAAGTAACAATAAGCATATAACGATTTTTGAAAATGATATTCACTGATATACAGTATGTACAAATGTTTGGAAATAAATTATATAGGACTATATTTTTCCCTTCTATTGCTAACTCTGAATGTACCCCTTTAGATAGGCAAATGTACCTCTAAGCAGGGTTCCTACGCAATTTTGAAAATAAATTTCCAGACTTTTTCAAGACCTTGTCCAGACATTTTCCAGACTTTTTTCAGACCTAATATTTCCGTGTGATCTACCCAGGACAAATACAACCGCTTTAATATTTAACACGATATAACTACAATTATATCAATATTGAATAAAATATTATGAAAATGTATGTCTGAAGATCAAGTCGGAAAAATTATTTTCTTTTTCAATACTAACGGAACAAAAAAAATTTTTCCAGACCTTTTCCAGGCTGGAAAATGGCAAATTTTTTTCCATAATTTTCAAGACTGCGTAGGGACCCTGCTTAGGGTACATGTACCCTAGGTTGGGAACTCCTGCACTAGCGGTTCCTACCATGCGCAGAGAGTTCACAACCAATAAAAACAGAATCAGTGACATAACACAAGCTTTTTGTCCAAACCGATCGAACTACTAGCAAACCCTTTTAAATTCCAACCTAGTGACTTCGAAAGTGACAACGTTTTTCAGGTTGTGCATGTTTCAGGTCACCAAGGAAAAATTAAATCAGAATCTACCGAAATTTCTCGGCCTTTCTCCAACAAATGATGATCGCTCTTTTCTGTGGTATTGTATGCATTAAGACAGCATACTGTTCAAGCATCCTTTTGTTTTCCCGAGCTATTTACCCTGCTGACACCCGGAAATACATTGGCCAAAATCGAGCGCTGTATTCGGACATGACCCTCAGCAGAAACTTGACATTATTCTTTTCAAAGTAGTGGCGGCTAAAAAACTGCCTTAGCATAAACAGGCCATGCTGGGATAAGATAAAAGTACATCCCCTCTAGAACTAATATCAGAAAGTGTTAGAGTAAATGATGTACCAAAGCAGTTTACGAAATATTTCAATTTTTTTGCAATTGGCGCGGTCTCTTTGTCTGAAAAACAGTATAGCGCGAAACGTGGCATTAAAGAGGTTTCGCTTTTACGTGAATACTTTTACAGGGGTTTTGCAGCCGTTTGACATCCCGCACGGCGCGACATGCTAAAACCACTTCAGGGGAGTAAAGAAAAACATCGGAAAGTTCTAGGCAAAATGCTGGTTGAAACTATGTCGTTAAGTACCAAATGAAAATAAACAGAGTTTACAGCAAACAACGAAGAAACAGAACTATTTATCATTACACAGACGTAGACAGTTTTGCAGGCATTTCTTGATGATATATGTCAAAATTTTCTGATTTGCCTTCGAAGATTATGAACATTCATTATCATATTTTCACACTTCCTGTTGTGTTTGCATTTTCCATGCTTTTTTAACAAGGATGATGACCGCAAATCAACTCCTATAGTACATTATTGCATCCGTTTCCACATCACATTCTATAACTCATGATGATTTGCTCAAGCTATCTTTCTGAGACGCCTGTGGCCGTTTCTGATGCCGCTGTCTTGTTTTAATGGATTGGATGTTTAATCAACCATTGCGAAAGAGTATGCAGAATGCTTAAAAAAGAAAACTAACCCAACGTGCCTTGCCCACACTGGCATTCGCTATATCTGTTGGGCAAAGAGGAATCACACTTAATGGTTTTTAGAAGCAATTTAAAGTTCAAGCTCGGCTTCTAAGAGTATTCTAACTGACAAGTTTTAGTTGATACCAAAACTATTCTTTTTTCCAAAAAAACGATTTTTCCAAGACTAAGAAACCTGGAAGTTCCTAATAGTACAATTAACTCTGCATCTGCAAATCTATTTCCACTAATTTCACTGATTTGATGCCCTCTGCCATGACTTGTTTTGCCGCACATGCTGACGATATTCATCTTGCTTGTCGGTCGTCTCACCTTGCTTATGGTGTTATTTTGCAAGAGCAGCTGTTGCGTCCTCGGGGGCAGGTTGGACGGGAAGCGTCTTAGATTCTTTGACGCGCAGTGAACAGCGTTGCTGCCGCACAAGCACTTCTCTGGGCAGCTGTTTACAATCGGAAGCTCGCACGATATAATAAAAAATGCGATAGGAAAAATCGCGATACCATACAGCGTCTTCATAGTTTTATCTCATAACAGTGCATTGAGAATCTTATGCTTTCGACGACGTCCGATTCATGCGAGGTAATCCGCCATAATCCACCAGTGTTGTCGATAGATCCGGCAGTTTTGTATTCGGACCTTTTAACGCGACTTCTTCGTTGCTGTCAAGACTTACGGCTTCCTTCACCGACTATTGCTTCCGATGAGCGCTTTCTCCTGCGTGGACAGAAAGGCCCGACGCTTGTTCAAAAGCCGTGGGAATTGGCCCAGCCACTCAGCTGCTTGCGTGATGGTGTTTCTGTCAAAGCGGGGAAATGGCGCTACTCACCAGCAAGAGCCCACTGTCGTCGATGACCTTTTCAGAGTCAATTTCCTGCTTTTGATTTTGCTACAGATGTTATCAATTGCCACTTTCGGGGTGATTTTAGACATTGCGTAATCGTCCACACCGCAAGCAACGGAACAGAAGTAACTCCGCTAAAACCTACATATTCTAAAAGTTGGCAGTTTCATACATCAGAAAAAAACTTTAGTGTAGGTATAGTACCTACACGCCTGTTTCGCAACTTACAGCGCATGTCTGTGCAAGTTCCCCAAGTGGACAGTGGCTCACTATTTGTTTATAACTGAACTGTGACGTTCGAAAGGTCGAAATTGCGATAGTTCTCCAGTTGTTGGCGTTGAGACGAAGCGATCGCTTTGTTTTTTAACCCTGTTAAGAAATCAAAAAATTGCCTTGCTGTCGAGATTTGTACTCCATTCCGAAGTTGATCGCATGCCACTGTTCTTTACAATTAACCGAAGTAAGTTTACGTTCCGCTTTCAGGAAATTTGTTGAAACCTATTGGTTCAGTACGGGTACGTGCAGAGGTCTGGTGGTGCCCGAGGAAACTGTTTGATTGTAACTGTTTGATTGTATGTCCCCCTAACAAATTCTAATATTGAGAAATTACAGAAATACAGGCATTTGAAATACGGAAAAACACGTGTTGACAAAAAACATGTTCGCAAAATTGAATCCATGCAGGATGTGTTAGTATAGCCTTACAATACGAAGAAGCATCTAGTTGCAGGATTTTAATAAAATGTAATTTTTGTAATTTCCCACCTTGGATGCCCGTGGCCGTAGCCCCTTTCGTCCCCCTCTTTACGTCCCTGGTTTAGTATAACCCATAACACTTCTATGCAGCATACTTTATGTATACTTTAGAGCCAAATCATGGTTTCAATTATAAAAATGAAAATTAATATTTGTGTTGCTATGTGACGTTATTCAGATTTATATGGTCCAGCTTACATCTATACCTTTGATCTTTTTTGAGGTCCAAGATGTTGGTTTACCTGTTAAACCATGACATGTAGTTGAATTGGTATAACTAGTCGAACATGCAAAAAAATTGATGCAGTACCTTCAACTTGCATGTTATTGGTTATAAAAAAAACATGTGAGAATCACAATAAATAAGCAAGAAAGAAACTGGATTCTTGCAAACATAAAATTTTTGTTGCCTTTAAGGCTGTATGGTCTTGCTCAGGGAAATCACAGCTTTCGTATTGAAGAAACTTGTTCTGGAAGTACCTAAAGCTTTACAGCACAATGGCCCTATATTAGAGGGCTTTATTTCCTTTGGGTTTAACGCTTTTTAATCATTTGCGCCCAGCAGAGGTGACAAATTACTTTTTGTGAACTTGGGTGATAGAACAGTGATTGCTCGCCCAACTACTATTGCTTACAGAATGTATCTTTTGTAAGAATTGTGGCTTTGCCTTTATGTACTATTATCTCCCTGTTTCTACATACAGCGCACATATGCATGGCTTTAATGACTCCCACTGCGACATTCAATAAAAACTATGCGGCATTTTGTTTATTTTGTTGTACAGTTTACTTTTTCATCCTATCAGTGTGTCGTATCAACAGCATATTAACCTTCTTGTCTCCATGCCACACCACAAATTGTTTGTTTTTTATTTGGTAACTTACAACAGGCATGGCAGACATGTTAACCAACTGTTTTTTGTCAATGGAAGCCTCCTCTCATTTCATTGACGAATGTTTTCAGAACGATAATATAGATTCTGACTAAAACCCTTCGTACATTCTTCAGTTCCTATGATCACTCGTTTAAAAAACTCAAAAACTTATGTGATTGGTAAATCGAAAAGTTTGAAGAAGCTGGTAATCTTTTTCATCGTTATTTGTTAGGTATTCTTACAATTATGCCAGGCACACTCAGCGATGAAGATGTATTGGGAATGTCCTACGTCAACAACACCCTGCCTTTCAGCAGCTGTTTTCTTGGTAAGGTTGACATGTAATGCTCAGCTTTGAATAGTGAGAGTGGAATTTATCTTGTGCGATGAATTTTTTTTTCAAAACAATGTAGTAGGACTTGATTGCTACAAAGGACTTGATTTGTACAAAGGACTTGATTGCCACAAAGGACTCGATGTAGCAGTCAAGACCGAAGACCGAAGGACCTGATTGCTACAATTTTTCGAACGCGTTGTTTCACTGGAAATTTAACTCTGTCCTTGTGTATTGGATAGTGCTTAAGTGTGTCTGTTATAAAAATTAACATTTATGTAATTACATATAGCAAAAACAAATAAAATCGTTGCGGGATTGTTTCCGATACCAGCAAACATTATGGGATTTTTTGTTGCTTTTTTAAAAATCTTCTATGATAAGTATCTGCTGCCAAACCAGTGGGCTCTTTCATAGATCCGTGTCAAAACGGTGGAAGCTGCGAACCAAGCGGCGCCGGATATACTTGCACCTGCACGCCGGGATTCACAGGTGAGGGGTCTTTGCATTTCAATTTTTTGCAGCAGTTGATCCGTATTGCTTAGATTGCACTTATGACGTGCAGTGACAAGACATCTTGAGCAGTTCCGCGCTTTAGCAGAGACTGAAGTGCAGAAACATCATCAGGGTACACTTTCTGTGCCAACAGGTGTTGATTGTCAAATCGAAATCGACGAATGTTCAAGCAATCCATGCGCCAACGACGGAACTTGCATTGATCAAATCAACGGATTCACGTACGTTGCACTGCATCCCACTCTCTGTCTCAAAGCATTTTGTTGTCAACAGTTCAGTATCGTTTGGTGTAGGACAGACAACTGGCCGTAGTCTTTTTCTGACTTCATGCTTTGGGAAGCAGCTTTCCATGTTCGGAACGTTCGCAAGATAAAAATTTGCACGGTACTGTTCGCTTATTGAGCAGCACTGTATTCTGTAGCCGCCTTGACAGTGATTCACAAGCTTTTATGCTGGGTTGGACGTGTGACCTAGTGGTTAGAGCGCTCGCTTCATGTCTGGTAGGTCGTTGTTCGGCGTGGTTAGAATCTCGACCGGGTCGTACCAAGACCTTAAAAATTAGAACTTGCTTCAGTCTGGCCAAGCCCTCGGCATAATGACTTTAGCAAGGAAACTCCAATGTGGATGCAATCTTCGTCGGAGTCTGGTCGTGTTGCCTACTTTCTTCCCATCGGTACAACCTCGTCGAAGACCAAGTGCGTGCTGTTGAGAAATGGACGGTCTCTTCAACACCTTAAACAAATCTCTTCCCGGGCGATCGTCGAAGGCACTCGAAGGGCAATTCTTGTGTTGTGCAGTTACATTGCTTGTAACCTTGTACTCGCAATTGCGTTGTGTGAGAACTCTCCGCAAAATGTTCTCGTGTCTTCGCCGTTCTGATCGTCGCGAAAGCAACGGCATGGGCCATGTATGCTGGGTTGAACAAACTCAGGGGTCAGCTTTAAGTCAATTTTTACTCTCTAGCAAATTATATATTAACGCTGAAAAGATGGAAAGCAGCTTTCAGTTGTTTAACGCAACGTGATTTACTGAAGTTCTTTAATGCTTCTTTCTATGCAACTTGGGGTTTAAATATTTTTTCAGGTGCCAATGCGCCCCCGGTTACGAAGGGATTCAGTGCGAGACTGAAACCAACGAGTGCGACGAGGAACCGTGCATGAACGGAGCCACTTGCGTCGATAAGTTGGCGGCCTTTGAGTGTATTTGCGCGGACGGTTACACAGGTGAAATGAGGTTCTCCTCCCAAGTTTCGTTGACTGCAGTGCGTTGCGAGGGGTCGTTAAAGCTACGTGGAAGAGCATTTTCCGTGAATTGAAAACTTACTTGCAGTCTCGTTCGCTTCTGCCTTGTAAAACGGCCTCGTCGGTTCGATGTAGAGATAAAATCGATGCAAAATTCAGTCAAAATTCTTTCTCGATAAACGGAAGTACTTGGCAGATTTTATGCTCTTGTGTTCATGCACTTCGTCAAACTTCGTTAGATGCAACAGGCATCCTATGCATTTTTACCAGGCCCGCAATGAGCGGGCGGGCAAACGGGCATTTGACCCCCTAGAAATTTTCAAGAACATGCTTAGTTTTTACTTGTCAGGTATAACAAAAAGTTACAACCAGTTTGCCCTCCTGAAAGTACTGCAGCAACATGTTACAATTATTTTGCCCCTCCCCGAAAATATCAGCTGGTTGCGACCCTGAGTTTTGCATATTGGAGAAAAAATCAGTTCCCCTTTCAGGACAAACTGGACGCAGTTCAAAAAATGCTTTCGTAAGATATTTGCTAGGATTTTAAAGTAATTTTTCACCACAACTGCGTTAAATATTGTGATTGCTCAGGTCGCTTGTGCGAAGTCGACATCGACGAGTGTGCCAGTTCTCCATGCCAGAATGGCGGCTCTTGCTATGACCGCGTAAACGCGTTCGAGTGCGCATGCGCACCAGGTTACACCGGTTTTCAATGTGAACAGGAGATAGACGAATGTCTGTCCGACCCGTGCCTTCACGGGGCAACCTGCTCCGATTTGGTGAATGCGTTCAAGTAAGTTTCAAAGTTCCATTGTTTTTCCAATTAAGTTCGGTGACTGTTCCTTCTGTAATGCAAGTAAGTCATTCTGGGCCTGTTTCAACTTGCTTTGCCTAGTTTTGCCTGAAGCTTTATTTAAAGTTCGGGTTATTGCACTGTTTTTATCAGTTTTTGCACTGATCAAGTATCTCCAGTTGATTACAGGTATTGTTGGCAGTATGCTTGAATAATCGTCATCTGGATATTTTTTCACTGAGACCTTTCGGTCATTTTTTGCTGAGACATTTTTGCCACTGAGACATTTCGGTCATTTGCCTCACAGTTACATCGAAACTCGCCGTAACGGTGTTCATTAGCCTATGTTTTCAGACATTCTGACCAAAATGACCTAATGTTTTCTCGGTCATTTAAAAAAACGTTTCGGTCTATGACCGAAAAAAAACAGGATCGTGATAGATCTAAAACGTTCTTGTGCCTAACCTTGCTACTGGAATTTTTGCTCAGTTGTTCGTGTCCACCTGGCTTCGAAGGCGACCTGTGCGAAATAAATATCGACGACTGCGTGGACATCCAATGCTCGAACGGAGGCACGTGTCTTGACCTTGTCAACGACTTTCGATGTATTTGCGCTCCGACGTTCAGTGGACCTTTTTGTGAAACAGGTATACATCCTTCTGTGGTTCGCGACCGATTATGTCGCCCACCACCTTGTGGTAAAAACATTGCCGGCTACACTTTTCAATCCTCTAAGTCTGAACACTGGAAAGGGTCATGTTATTTGACCACCAGCTGTGGACTTGTGTCCGGACTGTGTTGGTAAGCATCGTGAAGTGCTAACTCTCATAGTTTGCGCTGGAAGCAATATGTGTGGTCGGACTTTCTTTGCTTGGCTTAATCTCTGTCTCGGCTTATTTTCACACGTATTTCTGTTGCCATGCTCATCACCGCCTGTATTGTTGCGACAATTAATATCCGCACATTCTAAAAAGCAATCCTCGCACTTCATGTACACTGCCTATTCCTGAAACGTGTTTTCCAAAGCATGAATACTTGAGGTCACGTTGTTTTTTACTTTTCACAAATCTTTGGCATGACGGTTAGTATGCTTGTTTTCAAAGCCCAACATGATGGAGACATCAGCGCATATTAAAAAAACGCCATTCTTTCCGTTTTTGAAGGCAATGCAAGCTATTAGCATGTATAACTCATATATTGAAGAAAGTAAATTTGTGGAGACTATATCATTCCCAGTCTCTTTCTACTGGGGCTAAAGACGAATTCACTTTCTACGTAAAAATGCTAGCAGTTGCAAACACTACATGTTTTGTTTGTTTTCTTTTCTATCGTCAGTCAAGACCCAATAAAACTTTACAATTTCTGTCGTCACTTTACCAGTGTTGGTAACGCTGCGAACCTCGCGAAATGTCTCACGTTCTATCAGTCTGCTTAACCTGCTGGCAGACCTCATCAACCCACCTCATACACTGAGCTGAGCTATAGGCAGGGTTTCTCAACCTGTGGGCCACGAAAATTTTTTAATGGGTCACGCCCTGATGTCACTGAAATTGAATACCTTTTGCAAGCTGAACCTTTTAATCGCAAACGTAGGTAGCTCTTGAGCTACAAACGTCATAATACGTTCTCTTTCGTCATTATGTGTTAGAAATAACTGCAACATGGACATTTCCACATATAGTCTACCACGTTGTGGACAATATGCAGTTTCCGGTTACTGAAGGCAATTTCAGACAGACAGGTTGCCATGAAATGCCATGAAAATGAAACCTAGGAACAGACTTTAATGTGGAAGCAGGCCCGTAACCAGGGGGCGCAAGGGGGGCGAAGCCCCCCTAGAAAATTTTTCGCCCCCCATGGAAAAATTTGCTGGACACAGTTTCAAACTATTGGACATAGTTAAAAAATTTGGGCCCCTCTCAGAAAACTCTTCGCCCCTCCTGGTGCCCCAAGCTGGTTACGGGCCTGTGTGGAAGATGACTTGATCTGTGCATTATCATGCATTGAGCCTCGAATCATGCTTTCTAACAACAAACAGGCTCAGCCTTGGTATTGTTTGTAGCGTACTTTGTGTTATTAAAGGTTGTTCTTATCTCTGCTCTGTGCATGTGCAACAGTTGTCGCATTGGAGAAGGTGTATAGTCGGTGGGCCACGGATTCTTTGTTTGTGTATTACGTTCTTTGTGTATTGTAATTGGGCCACATGCTTGAAAGGTTTGGAGCCCCTGCTTTGAGGTAAGTGACACAACGTATTTTTTTTCTGCAGAGCTGGATCCAGATTTCGACTTGGCGTTTTTGAAGACAAATAGCTATTATCACGTGCACATGCGCGACGGTATCGGGAACTTGACCGAAGTCACGGTCGCCTTCTACATGTTTTCTAACTATACTGAAAGCGAAGGGACTCCTTTTTCGTACAGCATCGGGAAGGGTCGTTTGGCCGATACGCTGACTCTCACCAACCTAGAAGCCCTAACACTGTGAGTGAATATGCCTTGTTTACGGAGGCGGCTTGAGCCCGCAATACGTGTGGAATCTCTTATCTTGAAAATGTAAAATTCTACTCTGCTGCTTTAAAAGCAAGAGATAAGACCTATGGCAAGTCTGGAATCATCAAGTTGTAGCGTTTCATTGCAGCTGTTGTTGTTTTTTTCACAAAAAAAAACAACAAAAAAGTTTAAAATTTTTTTCTGAACCTGCATGTGACTTTTATGCAGCACAAAGGAAAATTGACTGATTGGTTTGAAGCGTTCACAAACAAAGGTTGCATTGTCACAGGGTCTCATCCGGAGGACCTGTGGGCACTTGTCACCTCTTGAAAGAAGCGCAGTGTTCTTCGTAGAAAATTTATCCGCTTTTTTGGTGGTGAAAGGCTCCTCATGTATCTTTCCATAGAACTGGTCAGACGCTAAAAACAAAAAGTGTTTTGCAGACCGTATCAGGTTTATCCTGGTATTGCGGTGATTGTAGTGCTTGCATGTCTTCCCGCAACGTTTAGAAACTTTCCATCCATGGACGGTTGTCAATACACCAGAGCGAACTTGCTTTGTATTGGCCATGGTAAATCAAATAGTATTTGCATTATTTAAGACGTTTTTCAAAACATGCAAATCAAACTCTGCACAACTGCAACAATATAAAAATGTCGTGTATATTGCGGTAAACATAGGAATGTGGTCGGACCTGCATTTGAAAGAAGTTCATAATAAGTATTTGGAAAGTTGGCATAAAATTTGTTCATCTCAAGTATTAAATTTGTAGTAAATTTCCTTTCTAAATTGAAAATACTGCTCCTTAATTGTGTGCAACACTGATTTGATACTAACACAGTGTAGTCAAAAGTGGGTATGTCTCAGACTTGCAATCCATAGATTAAGTTGAATTAAGTTTTTGGCATCATGGTTAAACATAAGCTTGAAGTGAGAGGTAGTATTTATCATTTCGTAGTAAGTGGCATGGTTGAAATCACTGAATCTCGCAGTATGCTGTATAAACACACCATTTGGTATTGTACCTCCTGTGAAGCCGGAGGATAGGTATGTCAGAGCTGAGAGAAGTGCAGCAGTAAAGAAAAATAGCACCTTTCAATTGCCAGACTACGTTTTCCTGTATTTTAATACACCATTTTTCTAACATATACCATTTTGGGCACTTGCTGCGTGACTTCAAACACTCTGCTGTGGCCAGTATAAACCTTAGCATTGTAAATATTGTTTTACTAGCACTATTTTGCTCTTTCTTTTGACTAAGAAATTATTGTCGGTTATTGCATTTTTTTGTTTTTTTTGCTTGTTTTTCTGGTTTGGGTTTAATCGTGAACTGATATTCCGAATATTCGAACTAAACTGAGAGCGACAGATACTTCATCGCACTTGAAAACATGTTCTGGCCTTAAAGCAGTTAAAAGCGTTTCAGCTTAAACTTTCATGAAAATCGGTTTAAACCGAATTTTCTGTTAACAAACGGAAGAGGAAGATTTGATCAATTACAGCTCTGCACAGGACGAGTCGCATTTTCGCCCACCAACGGTAAACGTTTCAGCTATGAAGCGGAAATAGTTAACAGTCTTTGCTACTTTTGTCATGCTGACCCAAACGTAGTTTGCTAGCAGTTGACTGGTTCGTGCTTGTAATGAACGAATCACAATGTACAAACAGATTGCTCTTTGTCTTTCTGGTCCGACCAGATATGTGAACGGCGAAGCAATGGTTACCGACTCGCGCAAGTTGAACGACGGAAAATGGTACCACGTAGTGGTGACTTGGAAGAGCGAAGACGGGTCATGGGTAATCTACTTGGACCAGGCAGTAGAGGCAAGTGGCAAGGGTTTACAGACGGGAAGCGTCATACCAGGTGGAGGGGTTTTTGTTCTCGGTCAGGAACAAGATTGTTTGGACGGATGCTTTTCATCTTCGCAAGAATTTATCGGTGAGATACGTTGTTCTAGTTTGTAAAACTGAAACATGATATTCGGCTAGGTTTACTGTTTTTTAAAAATATCTTTACTCATAAAACAAATTTATTTTTGTGGCAAAAATAAGATTTGCCGTCACTAACTTTGGAATGATCTAGGTTCGCCTATGTTATTACAATTTTAAAATTTAGTTGAATTTTTTAACATTTTTTAGGCAAACTGTCTCAATTCAACGTCTACAACTACGCTATGACGCATAGACAGGTGGCAAGCTTGTTCCTGAACTGTCTAGAGAACAAGGGTAATGTCAAAGCTTGGCCTGATGCCTTGAGCGCGCAGATCCCACCAATTTTCATCTCGCGGCCTGCTACGTTCTGTAGGTCGTGCGAACCAATACCTTCTGTTAACCATCTCTCCGTGAAGAATCAGGTATGTATCCTTTTAGAGAAAGAGGTTCATTTTCTTTTTCTTCAAAACAGCTAGATGATGCTGAGATGTCGTTTCATAACAGTGGTGAAGTGTAGCTCAAAGCACGCCAAACAGCTTGTACTTTTTATTTTGTTCCTGCTTTTACTTTTACTTATTTTATGAGATCCAAAGTTTGCTTGATTCGGTGCATACCTTCCTTACTCAGAGTTAATGTTTTTGCTTTTTCTTCTCAGCGCCGAATTCTAATGATCAATTGATACAAACTGACACTACTTAATCTTGGTTCGAGTTTGGCCCGTTGTCCACAGAGTGTAGTAACAAACGTTCCAAACGTTAATGTTATGTAGGAAAAACAGTTAGCGGCTACTACGCTTGCTAACATTGTCTTTCAAACTGTTTCATGCTGTGAAAAGAGCATGCGGGTCGTTTATGATATTGTACTCAAACAAAAAACTGTTGGTTAAGTAAGTAATTTTTCCTGTTTCGGCTGAAAAGCAGGAAAACACCTGATAAAATTTCTTTTTTTAACCTGTAATTGCAACTTTGTGAGGAGTTTAACATTAGGTTATTGCCATTACTCTAAATTTCTGACTTGATCGTTCCTGGTTACGTAACGCTAAAGCGTTTTTCAATCTGTAATGATTCAAATCATGAATCCAAGATTCAAATGATGTTTTAAAATGGCCGAAGAAAAACTCCTCACAGTTCGCACAGGTTGCTTCGGAGTTTTCTTGCAAAAGCGAGCTTAGCTATGATTGAAGGAAATCCCGGTTCAATGATCGAATCGATGTTAAATGTTGAAACAAATGCGTTTGTATTTCAAATAAATGAACTTAGTTTCAAAATTCAACACTCATATTGAGCCAATGCCAGCTTCCGTGTCAGCTACGTAAGTTTTAAGCCGGGGGTTCTTGATATTTTGATGAATCCAGACCTATAAATGATTGCCCAGTATGGCCTCTTTTCCCCTTCATTCGACAATAGAAATAATCGTTACTATTACATATTGGAATTGGAACGATTATTTCTATTGTCGAATGAAGGAGATTTGCATATTATTAAAGTAAATATTATTAACATCACCAGTTGAGCGCCAAAGTCTGGAGAAATCTAGGTTAAGAGCACAAAATTGCAACAAATTTCTATCTCCTGGTTTAGCCACTGATCATCAACATTGGTTAAATTTCACCATTTCCCCTGGATCGAATCTCATACCCAAGAATTTTCTTCCCATACCCCAACAGGTATGGATATCACCAGATAAGAACTCCTGTTTCGAGCGCAAATCAATCCAGCATGCCCGTTTCCAATGTAACGGGTTTTATGAATACCTTAGCCTTGAAAGTATCAGACTCATCACCGCGAAACAATTGATTTTCCTATTTCTTTCACGTATGTGCAGAGCGAGGTGGTTGTTGGCGTTTCGTGCGAGCCTGGGTACAACTTGAAGAGAAACTTTGGACGAAGGACCATGTTGCATAGAAGGCCGATCGTCTTGAGATGCGGCAACACTGGGCAATGGCGGATCAGAGGCGTGGATATTAAACGACCTACCGACGTCGTGTTTTGCGAACGAAAGAAATGTTCAAGATTTGCAAAGGTTGGGGTTTTCATCCAGTGACCTTAGTGGGTTGCGAGTAAAATTGCCGTGGCAGTAGTGTTGATTTCACTTCTGTGGCAGTAGCACTGATTTCATACAGTAGCTTGCATTTCTATGCCACGAGTAGAATTTCGTAGCAAGCAGGAAAGCCCGTTCGTCGTGCAGGCAAACTGTTCTACTGAAAGCTCGAACGCGCAATTTATTCAGATGTGAATTGTGTACTTTTACTTCGTGTTCTTGCAGATTCCTCATGCATCGATTGAAGCCACGGGAAGTGCGTTTAGCGACAGTGTCACCTACACATGTGACGAAGGCTACAAACGAACTGGAGCAGAAACCATCACGTGCCAAGCTGACCAGGTAAACCAAGCTGTGTGACTTTGCTGGGAAAGCTGCATTTAATCAGTCGCCTGTTCTCCATTGCACAAAATTAGCACTGCACGCTGGCAATCAGAAAGTTGAAGCAGCAGAATGGAAGCCTACCAACTAATTGCAGTACCGGACTGAAGGGCCTCGAGGACGTCGCCTTGCATTCGCAGATATATCCTTTGCAAAACTATCACCTGGTCCTGCGCTTGAACTGCTCGGCATATTCTTAGATAAGATTGAGAACCACTGAGCAGTCAAACCAAATTTGTATCGCGTGGCTTCACAGTGCAGACTTGCATGGCACATTTACTATATTGCGTTCAATTACATGCAAGCACATCGACATTTGTATTGCAGACCTGGACTGCACCCCCTCCATCGTGCACTGACATAAACGAATGCAATCGCAGCCCGTGTCACGCGATGGCGTCGTGCACCAACTCTGAGGGGAGTTTTCAGTGTGTTTGCAATGTGGGTTACACAGGTATGATCAGTTTGTTCTCGTACAAAAATCTTATTTTTGTAATACGCCTGTTTTCGCGGATTGCTCATATGGCAAACTTCTTGCAACCATGAAACAGGTAACTTCTTCAAATTAAAGTGAACTTATTTTTGTCTCGAGTCTCCACAAAGGTGGGGGTTTTAAATCCATCAACAAATTTTTTGAATAGGAAATCGATTTCACGTAACACTACGTAACGACAGAAAAGAATCGGAATAGATTCTACTTGAATAAGACTGTAGGACTGAAGATGCGTAGCGTTACGTGAAATCGATTTCCTACTCAAAAATTTGCTGATGGATTCAAACCCCTCACCCTTGTAATACCAGTTACTTGAATACAGATATGTGCAAGTTTGAATCATCGCTAAAAGATGAAAGCAGATCTCAGTTGGCGGATTCCTCGAAAGCTTACAGCAAACCTAAAGATTTTTTATGGCATTTTTGTCTCTTTCATTTATTTCCATGCACCAACAACAGGTGATGGTTTTGAGTGCGCTTTGATCGACTGTGGCGCTCCTGCTGACGTTCCGCACGGGATAGTTACGGGTGAACGTCACAACCTGGATGACGTTGTGCATTTCTCCTGCGTCAAAGGCTACGAGTTGGTCGGACAAGAGGAACGCACCTGCCTTGAAGACGGTTTGTTTTTTCATTCACCCCGTCAGGTTTTTCTGCAGACTTGATTGTAGGTCCCGGTGTTCTTTTCTAGAAAAATGTCGCTTATCACCTGAAACGGCTAAGAAGAAAAGGTCACCATTGTGTTGAGAAATTGTCGATTTTTGTACCTGTCTGGCAAAACGATGATGAATTGTTCGGAAGGCGTCTTATCAGTTGTAACTGTAGCTTGTGCCGAAAGACCTCGTTGCATGCTTTTTCGTTTTGGTTTCCACCGCTTCCCTGGTTTCGCAACTTTGTGTGTGATCTCACGGCTTTGTGTGTGATCACATGATCTCACGACGTGTGTGATCACATGATCTCATGACCTCATGTGATCACATGATCTCATGTGTCTTTGTGTGTGATCACATGATCTCACGACGGTCGTCTTCCTGGGCAGAACACGAAAGGAATGAACCTCTGAGAACACGTATTTTGCAAGACTTCTTCAATGAAATTTATAAAAAAATCGACGCAGCATCCGGTGTTAGACGCGAATATTACTGTTTTCAGGTCAGTGGTCCGGTACAAATCCAGTTTGCAACATAATCAGCTGCGGTCAACCAGAGAACATCGAACATGCTTCAATCGATGTCACATCAAGCGATTATCTTGGTGAAGCTCTCTACACTTGCGATCCTGGCCACGAGATTTTGGGATCGGCTAAAAGAAGTGCGTATGTTGGTTGCGAATACAACTACGCAGCTTTTTTGTGATGATGGTATGGTTCGGTGCAAAACATCTCAGTTCTCAGTTTAATGCCTATATAAAAGCTCAGTGAAATTGAAAAGCAGCAAATTCAAGCCTACAAAGATGCATACTGGAATTTGCTTGTGCAAGCAACACTTTACGGTCAGAATGATAGGAGCCCGAAAACCAGAATGGTTTCACAATCACCGTGGCAAATGCAATGTTTACTGTATGTGTTGCACGAGGGATTGCAAGGCAAATGCCACGGCTACTTCTTTGAACAGATTTCGTAACCTTTTTCTGTCCGGGCCAAGTGTTTTCTATGAGCTCCGTCAATACTTTTTAAGCTCTACATTGTTTTATTTTGTTTGAAGTACATCTTTTGACACCAGCATAAAAAAGTATAGCAAAATCGAACCCTATGAGATTGATACATGCAATCAGAAAACGCAAAGTTAAGATTAACCTCCCGTATAATTCGGCATTTATATGTACTTTTTCACATTTCTAAAAAATTCTTAAAAAACATTTTTTATTTTGAAAAGTTGTTATAAGATTAAGTTTTTATTTTCTTCAACAGCGAACTTTTTCAACCTAAAAACAACAAATTGATTTTATTTTTCAAGTGTTTATCAATCTCAGAAATTTTGGCAGCAACGACCGCGCTTTTCCTATGCCTGTCGCATTTTTGTTGCATAATGAGATACGACAGATGAGGATGAACCTGGGAATAAACACGTTGTTCGCAATCGCAAAAACAGCCACATTGAAGATCAAAACAAGCGAACTGTCATATTTGTCTATGAAAACACCAAAAACTTAATGCAGAAGTTCAAAAGCTTTAAAATTAAATAGACGCGAAAAATTTATAGGTTTGTCCGCAGTTTGCTTCATATCCAAGTGGAACATTCGCGTTACTTGTGTTTGCAATTGGACCTGTTTTCTTTTACGGGAAATAGACTGCTTGTTAGAAGATTGTGGTTTGTGGTGGATTAGAAAGGACTGGTTGGTGATAAATGACTTAGCATTCATGCCTTAAAAATCTGCACAGGGAATACCTCTTTCCTACGTCTGAAAAAACCTCTATCACGAACAGTGTTAAGGTTGACAACACGTTCAACGCCGACCATGGGTTAACAAATTTGAAGGCGCTTTCTATAAGTTATGGCTGAAGTGACCCGGTTTATCCTGAACACTGATGGGTGATCGTGGGCATTACAATAAAGGAAACTAAACTGGAAAGTCCCGCAACAATGGAAGAACATGTCTGTCGGAAACTGTGTAGTTGCTTCTAAGATTGCTTTCCCACTTAAAGTTTATAATCAGCTGGGAATGAACATTTTTTTAAGCGGAAACGTCAATAAAACTGTCACTTTTTTCCAGAGCCGAAGTTTAATGTTGTCTGTTGAACAGTTTGAAAACCGCCTTCAATGTGTTTATTAAGGAGATTGTCTGGGAGAGCTTTCGCCAGCCTGCCGTTGAACATTCTCAGTTTTGACAAGTAATTCTTTGATGTGTTGTCGCCGGCCACAAATGCTGTGATTTCATAGCACTGCGCCCGTCACGTACGCCCCCATCCCTATTTGTTGCTTATAAACCGCACCAGCCCAGCAAACGCTGCGTTCACGGCAAACGCTGCAACTGGTAAACAATAGTTTGGGTTTGATTTTTGGCCGCAACAAGTACTGTGGTGTTTCAATCCGTTTTTGCACAGTTCATTCAGAAAATGATCGTGCTTGGGTTTGATGTTCATCTTGCTCTGCAAAGTAGTTAACAGTCCGTGGGCGTTTGCTACTGTGTACAGGCGTCCTTCCATATCAACCACTTCCGTGAATTACCTAATTGTTCCCTGGTTTTGCAGTATGCCTGGACACCAAACAGTGGTCGCTGGAAAAGCCATCCTGCCTTCCTGTTCAGTGCCCGTATCCACCTGCAGTTGCCCATGCAGTCTTCACACCAAGCCAGGATTTATATCATTTCGAAGACTTGATCTATTTCACTTGCGATCCAGGATATCAGTGAGTGATGTGTTTTTATCGTTTTGCGCCCGTACATTCAATAAATCTGTCCACTCTCAGGTCTTATGCCAAACATTTTCTGCGCGAAAAGTGTTGCATGCTGCCCGTTTGTTTGAAAACAACTGTCAATTCAGTTCCTAAGAATTTAGTTTGCTTTCAAACCGTTGGAGCGTTTGTAAATCAAGCGAGGGAAGAGTCATTGTGATTTTTCGTCCTGCAACCAAGCAGCTCTGTGCAGGTAACACGCAATTTACTATTTAGCTCAACTTGTGGCAACTTTGCAGACTTGTTGAAAACAACGTTCTTCGCTGCGGAGAAGAGGCGACGTGGCAGGGCGTCGAGCCTGTGTGCGAACCGAAGTCATGTGGGCCTCCGCAAAACATCTCAAACGGTTTTTACGAAGGTTAGAGAAGCAACTAGAAAAGTGAAGTTGCGGTTTCGGCAAGAGCGATTGAGTCTGCAATAGTGGTCTTGTGGTTTCGCAATCACGAAAAGAGGGCGGGAATAGCGGATGGTGAAAACCCTAATATGAAAGAAATTTGTTTCAGCAAAGACGCGCTTAGCTTCTGAGGTAAAAGTTTTCGTTTATGCACGCATTTTTCGATACTTCAACACTTGAAACAAAACGTTGGAAATTTTGTTGGTAACGTTTTACGGATCTTGTTCGAAAAACACAATTTGAACATGTTGCACGTAAGTCATGCCAAGAGCGCTAGATTCCAAGCGCTAAACCGCGCCAGTACAAATGGGCATTCTGCCAACTGTTTCGCTTGCTTTTGCTTAAATCAGATGTTGCATTTTATCACCACGAATAATCTTTTATATTTCTGTTTACAATCAACCGTTTAGCACCGTTCTTCTGCAACAGAGAGGAGCGAAGTTGACGTAGGCTACCTGTACGTCAAGGGTGGTCACGTAACAATACTGGAATACGTACTAATACTGAGTTCTATTGGATACCAGTTGTAATATTTTTCTTGGACGTTCGTACATACACGTACGAAAAATATAAAGAGAAAAAGTAGATTTGACAAATGAAGCACTTGTTTGGGCTTCAATTGCAAGGTATTTTATGAGACTGGCATGAATATGATATACTCACGAAAACAGCCCGGTACCCAACTCGTTTTTTCCTGGGAAACCACCCGCTACCGATAGTGTGTGAAGTGCTTGGGCAGCGCAAGAGATGTAGTCTAGCAACTGTAACACTACAACTTGAGATCATCACTACTTTTGTGGCATTAAAGCAGGGATGTCTAGAACCCCTAGATATCCCTGCATTATAGTTGCGCGACCGCAAGTGCGCCCAACTGTGCATGTCAAAAACCAGCTTTTCCTGGCGTTCATCCTCAACCGCCTGATTCTTTTTTTCAGGAGAAGACTTCACGTTCGAACACACCGTGCAGTATGCTTGCAACGAAGGTTACAATCTAAACGGAACAGATGTTTTGCTTTGTCTGGATTCTGCTGAATGGAGCAGCGATCCCCCGATGTGCGACCCCGTGCCATGCGGACCAGTCGTCCCTGTCGCGAACGGACACACTGACAGTACGTCTGAGAGCTTGTCAGCTGGCGCTCAGTTTGAATAAGTGGTTAAAGCAAGAATTCTGTACTTGCGTTTATCATTTAGTACTTCTAGTTTTAAAACCACCGGTCTTGCCGTGTTAGTTACTCTGCTTTCTGTACAGTGCAACGCACACCGATCTTTTTTTCAGTTACTGGAAATGTGTATCTCGATACGGCCACCTTTTCCTGCGGCGTGGGTTATTACATGGTGGGCTCTGACGTTCTGGAATGTTTGTCGACCGGCCAGTGGGGCGATCATACGACAGGTGCGATCTCAATTGCTTTTTTTCCAGCGTTACTGCGTGTCAATTCTCAGAACCGGCTTTCGGAATTCGAAGCATTCCATGCGTTGAAATATTTCGTGCTCCTTGGACAGAAATAAGAATGATTTGCGCTTCGGTTGACCCTGATCTGCAGGATGCGCTGAAACTACGTTTAAACGTGAACGTTGGTCTGGTGTATTCTGAAGCCCAGCATGTATCTCTGCAATGGCGCTGCAAGATATATCAGACCGAGTAGGTTTGCGTGAAGAAAATGTCAATAGACGTACAGACGAGTTAATTTAGACTTGCACGTTGCAGACCACACCATTTGCCTTGTGCTCATGTTCGAAAAGGAAATTATTCGTAAAATATTTTATATTTTAAACGTCGTGCCGTTATCGATGGCCTTTAAGGTAAAGATAAAACAACGCTGACGGCAAACACAATAAAGGTCAATGCCCAGACTGTTTTCCCCGACGAAATTCGCAAAGTCTATCACATGCAATGCCTTGCAATCGCCAACCACCTTTAATTCACTGGTAATTACTTTACGTTGGCTTGTTTTTTTACTTTACAGGTTTACCCGCTTCTCCTCCCCTGTGCCTCCCCGAACCGTGCGGACCTCCAAATGACGTCAGTAATTCGTTTTACGTCTTGCGCGGCGCCGACGATTTCGTTTACGGAAGCCACGTCACGTAAGGACAAAGCAAAGCTTATATGTCAGCCGCCTCGCAGAACAAAATGGTGTTAGCAGGCAACAAAAGATTGCATGTTTTCGGCCAGCTTTAAGCTTGATTAATTTAGAAAATAAAAAGCTTCGTCTAATCGTCTTCGAGTTTCTTTTCACAAATGAGAGGTTTCACTAGAAATATTCCTGAAAATCCCCACCTGATTTTATCAAAGCTGTGAGTGACTGAAGCAAGCTTTTTTAAATTAATGTTGCAAAGTGCTATTTAATAAGTTTATTCTCCAACATGAAAGCACTGCGTGCTCTAGTCAATAATTTCAATTTCTGTGTAAGAAATTGTTTTCAAAAATTTAGTAGAAACCCTAGTCTTTGTGGATAAAAGATACCCTAAAACCTGCCTTGCTGTTTCCAAAAAATTTCCAAGTATTAAACTATCCGCTGCATTTGCGTCGTATTCTGTCTCCAATCATTCTCCTGCTACTTACGTGCTCCGTAGGTTCTCGTGTAACGAGGGTTACTACCCCTCTGGCAAAGAAACTCTTTTCTGCATGAGCGATGGACAGTGGAACCAGAGTGGCGAGGCATTCCGCTGCAACCCTGTGCCCTGCCCACAACCTGACGCCCTAAAAAATGGGAGAATAGATGGTCGAAAGGTAAAGCGTTATGACTTTTCGCATAAATTCCCACGATGAGACTTGCGCTCCACGTTGCCAGATAAATGTGATGATATAAAAGCGAAACAATGCAAGTTATCGCTTTGTCGAAACTCCCAAGTATAACCACAACTGGTAATGATTATTGCATGTGGGGAACCTATAGGCGTGTGGTGTATGCCACACAAGCTCTACTTGACGGGCACTTTTCTTTTGCTCCGGCATGCTAAGTGCTTCATGCGAATTTGTCATACAGGAACCAGCCAGTTCATACACCTACCTGCAATCGATCGCATACACATGTGATGATGGTTTTCTGTTGGTGGGGTCCGACTCCAGCTTCTGCCAGTCGAACAGGCAGTGGTCGCAATCGCCCCCTGTTTGCGATCCTGTGCATTGCGGAGAGCCTCCCGAAGTGTCTGATGCCGTTGTTTCGTAAGTATTCAGGCTGGAATGGCCATTTCAATGCAGGTTGGGCCAAGACATCAGCTTAGAAAATGCAAATGTAAAAATGCGGAGAAATGAATGTGTAAAAATTGCAACTGAATTTGGAATTTATTGTTTGCTTTTGTGCGTTTACGAAGAAATTGTAACTATAGAACTCGACTTCAATTTAGAAAGTCAATACGGCTTTTTTTAAAACACGGATACGCAGTTACGTTATTAAGTGAATTACGAAATCTTTTTCGGCAACTGCCTTTTGTTCGATGGAAACCAGCAAATCAAAAGCATGTTACTCTCATACTGAAAACTTTTGTCACTTCAAAAAATTATAGTTCATTTCCTAAAGAGTATAGCTTTGTAGTGAAGCTTTAACCCACCTATTCTTCAAGCTTACTACAGTGTTTTCTAAGGCTCGGTTATGTTTGAAAGCATTAAATATTGTCTATTCAGATTGAAGCATGGCCCTCACAAGCCTGGACCGCATTTTCAAAGCCGCATTACGTACTCTTGCCATGAAGGTTTCCAGCTTTCACACGGAAACAACGACACTAGAATGTGCGGAAGTGACGCCAAGTGGACAGGTGATGTTTCTAACAATGCTCCAACGAATACCCGTAGGTTTCATTCGGAAAGGAGGCGTTTCAGAGATATCTTGAGCGCATGTTTCGTAAAGCAGAAGTTTTCAAACTAGTGCTTGCGAACCATTAAGAGGTCTAAATTTCTCATGTCTGACTGGTGTATAAATGGGTCACAGTCAATCAATTGCTGGTCTCAGATGTCTAATGTTCAAAAACCTTTTGAAAGCACTTTAGTAAAAGGGTTAATTTATCATGCAGGTTTAATCGTCTGGGTTTTATCTTTACATATGTTTGCAAGTGCGATTAACGTACCATCATAAAACTTCCACCTTATCGTTACAACTTAATATGTGTATCGTTGAAAAAAAAACGCAAAAGATCCTTTTGTCGTTCACTCTTGCTAAAATGGAAGGTTGCGAAGTATTTCGACTTGTTTCCGCATTAAAATGGTGCAAAGGCAAGTAAGACGAAGCCAGGTTTTTGCTGAAACAATCAAAACACACAGATTAATTACTTATGTGATCTAGTAACATCCACTACCGCTAACAACAAACAAGTACCACATCTACGACGAAGAGTTAAGCAATTACTGTTCGGCCATGGTCGCAGGTTCTGCTCCAATGTGTGAGAGGGTTCCCTGCGGAGTGCCTCCATCTGTCCAGCACGGGTCACGGGCACCGAGTGACCTGATGGTGTTCGGAGACACGACAGTGTATTCGTGTGATGTCGGATTCGAGGCCAGCGGATCGACGACTGTGACCGTGAGTGAAATGCTGCAGGACATCACTTGGTGTTTTGAAAACTCGGCTTGATTGGAAACGTAGCCAGGAAAATGTTTTACCGTGAAGGTAGAATTAACGCAGACGTTCGCAACATACCTCCCATTGATCAAAGCTTTACTGCGGCGCTGGTTATGCATTAAACTTAACGTGGTCAATGTAGTAATAACTTGCGTGCTGAGGAAGGATGCCTGATATACGGTAACTGAAAGTTGGTTGTTGCGCGATTTCGTCCACTTGCTACTTCAAATCAAAAACAAGGAATAAACTGAAGACGTAAATAATGCATTTTCGGGGCTGCTTTGGTTTTGTTTATTTGGTATGCAATGAGCCTTGCTATTCCATTCTCACGAAAATCACACTGCTCGTTGTTCGGTTGCTATTCACGTAAACGTTTACACTGCTTGTCAGTTCCCTGACAGTGACGCGGTCTTGCCTGAAATATGCCGAAAAACTACACAGGACGCAGAAAATTTGTTTTTGCAAAACGTTGCTTTAAAATCATGGTCGGATATGAAAGCATCGAACCGCATATCGCAAAATGCGCTTAATCCTGAACTTGTTCCTACCTTTCATTTTAACAACTTCCTTTGAAAGGCGCGCGTGAAAACGATTTCCTGTTACAACCACGTTTTCATGCCATAGAAATGATCAAGTTTATTTGTCGATGTTTTCAGAAAATATTTTCGTATGAAATGATTGCAAGCAATCCTAGCGAATTTTTTGCCTTCAAAGTATACGTGTAAAAAGAAAGGGGTATTTGCTTTCAATCCGCAGTGCACGTCCACCGGCCAATTCACGACCGTACCTTCATGCGATGCAATCCCATGCGGCGCCCCACCGGATGTTGCGTACTCGGCAATGACGGTCGATCACCCCCACGCAGTGCACGCGTTCGGCAGTCAGATCACTTATCAATGCGAAGCAGATTTTCAAATGTCTGGCTCTGCCACCATCGAATGTCTCCACACGGGGTCGTGGTCAAGCCCCCCGCCCAGCTGCACAGCAATCACTTGCGAAAGTCCTGGTTAGTGAGCTTCTGCCTAAGTGCGTCTGAAGATTTCCAAAGTGCGGACCGACCTCAGCGGCGTTAGCCAGCCCAAAACTTTAGGGGTCCCCAAAAATTGGGGGGTCAGAGTGTTTGATTTTTGGCGAGCAACAGTATTTTTGTTTGGGACACCGCTTCTCAAAGCACAAAATGACTAGATACGCTAAACATTCAGGGGTCCATGGACCCCTGGAACCCCCTGGCTACGCCTCTGATCGACCTATTTCGCCTTGATCAGCGGCTTTAAACCACAGACTTGCTTGTTTACTCGGTCTTTGAACCTAAATGTTGTCGTCGGTTCGCCTCCGAGAATCGCTCGCTTTCGATCGTTCTCAATGTTTGCCTTTTTTATTCAGCGAGTTCGCCAGTGGCACGCTTCATGTTTGTTTGCTGAAAAATCATTAGAGATACAAGTTGCCTGGCAACCGATCAAACCCCAAACGGCGCTGTTGGAAATACTTCAAACGAATACGCTCTCGTTGCAGGAGACTTGAAAAACGGCTTCACTTTTCTTGCGCTCACGGATGACGTCAAGCATCCCGATCTGTACGGAACCAATAGCGTTTCTCCACGTTCCGCAGCTATATCTGTGTGCGACGACGGTTATCAGGTTGGTCAGCGAGAACTGAGCAAGACTACGAACTGCTTGAGCAGTATACCTTTAGAAACACGTCTCATGTTTAGGTTGAGATAAACAAAAATGTTGCAAATGACGAAAATGACAACGTGCTTGTGTCAGTTCTTCCTACAACAGCTCGTGGTTGGTTTATTTGCAACATGATAACGTTAAATAAGTTTTGTTTGAGCTCAAAACATTTTTTTAAATGATGGTCATCAAAATTAGTTTCAAAAAACTTCTATCTCGTAAGTCCAATAAATGTGATTTTGGAGTTTTTCGTGTACTGACCAATAAGTGGAAACTACACAGCTCCGAAATACAACGAAGGGAAGAGCATTGCACATCATAAAATATAATAGCAATACTTTTGTTCAAAGAAAACGACAAAGCACCTTGAGTATAATTTGATTACCTTTGGACGTGTAGTCTTTTGCTCAGAAAACTACAGTGTAGTGTATTTTGGTTGACAAATTCTGAAAATTGTATTGTGTGTTGAAATTTCACTCCTGCACTGTATAGACATCAGACGAAATCAATACAGTTTTTGCACTTTATGACCTTCGTTCGCCAAATGGAGTTATTTGTCTGGTATTCGTGAACGCCACTCCTAAGTTGCGATACTTGAGGAAAACTTTCATTTTGAAAAGAAATTTAAAGTATCAGACGTCGCTCATGTTCAGTCTGATATGGAAAAACATTCTTATGTTTTCAGTTAGTCGACAGTGTGTCTTTGAGATCTGCACGGCTTGTTGAAGGCGCGACAGGAGAAATGAAAAAAGGAGTAATTCTCTCGCAGTTATCTGGATGTAAGTTACGCAACTGTTTCTTCTAACATTAATGCAATAATGATCTATTGATATTGTCGTTCTGCATCATTGGTTTCACGGCTCATGTACGATCATCAAATAGTGGACAAAAACTTTGCTTAAAGTTGACGACTTCTCTGGAGAAGCACATCACGCCAATAAATTTTATAAAAGCTTTTTTTCCTCCGTTGATCGCAGCTGGTCTGGGAATGGCGCAAAAAGCGAAACTGAAAGCAGCTTTGGACATCCACTTCAACGACAAGCAATCAACGAAAGCGTCTAATTTACCTGCGCCTGGAGCTTTGCGATCCTCGAACATGGCTCCTAGACCTCTCGACTTGAGAACATGCACGCATGGTGGCGCTTGGCTTAGATCTGCTCCTGCTTGCGAGTCAATGCCTTGTGCTGCACCTCCGACCTTATCTAACGGCAAAGTTGTCCCAGGTTCGTCAGTTCCCTTGTCGGCCGTAGCTGACTCTATATTCTCTTGTGTTACGCAGCAGAGAGCTCTTTTTGAAGCAACCTGTTTCTAGCTTGCGTTCTAGGAAAACGCTGGGACTGCTTTAACCTTTACATTTCGTGCTCGTGTTACCGCCAGTCGTCCTGTGGATGTTAGTCCATCGAACTTGGACGTATTTTATTTAGGACGACTGCGTGACTCACAAGTTTGCGAGATTTGTGAGATGCGTATTTGATCGTTTTTGTTTTGTAGCGCTTGACTTTCACAAAAGCATTTATATATAAGTCTCTGTGACAGAAATCAGGCAATAAAAAAGAGCTACGGTTGCGTCTGATCGGAAGGTTTGGCCTGGGATTGGCTTACACCAAAAAGGTTGTTAGCATCGCTTTCACACTGATACAGACAAACCTGAATAACTATAGTCATTCGGTGCAAAAACGTAGCTTTTAACTTCGAGAAATACAGCAAGTGTTGCCTATGGTTTTGACGCAATTTTAGGGCAAATTTCTGTATATCCTCGCAATGCCTTAAAGCGATAACCTCGTATTTTAGATACTCCGCTCGAGTCGTTCGTGTTTGAAAGTCAAGTCCAGTATCGATGCGACGAAGGATTTTATTTCGGTGACGGAGGTCAGGTGGAGAACGGGACCGCTACGATCACCTGTGATTGGATGCCGGCCTCGTCTACTGTTGGATGGACAGTGCTTCCGCGATGTTTTCCAGTTCCTTGCCCAGAGCCTATGGTTGCAGAGCACAACTCTTACTCTCCGACAAACAAATCTTTCGTTTTCGGCGATTCGATAACTTACTCGTGCGATGTCGGGTGTGTTTCTCACAGACGTTTGAGCAAAAACTTTGGTCTTCTTCTCTTTTCTTTGTATGTACAGCGCCGTCTGTTTGAACCTCAAACAATCGCTTTTGCAGAAAAATGATCGCTGTTGCAAAAAATACAAAAGAGTCCTTTCAAATTTAAGTTACGCTTTCAAGATCAATTTTAACGAAATTTTTAGGTACTTATGCGCTGTGAATAACGCAGCTTTTTCATTGTTTCAAGCCATTGTTCCTAGTGTGTACGTTTGAGTTGGAAGTAAAATAAACTGTTTTGCTGCGTAAGCGTGTGTTTATGTTAGTAAGCAACCGGCTGGTGGTTAGCGCGCAACTGTTGTTTGACTCAAACATTTGTTCAGGTACGATCTGGTTGGAGAAAATATCGCGAGTTGCAACAGCCAGGGTGAATGGAGTCACGAGCCTTCCTTGTGCATGCCAGTTGAGTGCCCACACATTCGTCATCTACAAAATGGGGAAAGTATCTTCACCTCTAACACGTACCAGTCCACCGCTGTATTCAAGTACGTCCGTTGGCGTCAATGTTTATTTATTTATTTATATATTCGTTTGGCACGGTCCGTATTGTAAGCGTTGGTCAAAGAACAAAAAAGAAAAATGCTTAGACACAACACATCGCAAGATAATTGTTGGTATGCACACGCAATACTGACTTGTAGACTTGCATAAAAAAGTGTTCAGTTGTTGAACTCTACTACTGTACAGCAAAAGTAACCAACGGTGTATGTTGCGAAATCTCCCAATTTTTAGGGTTCAACTTGGCTGCAACAGCTGAGGTAGATAATTCGCGAAAGCATTCTTGCGTGTCCAGGTGTCCCCGAACCCCGTCGAGTTTTCGTGGAGGTACTTTTTCAAACGGTGTGAGAATAATTCATATATCTGCTGCGCTCGCTTATCAAGAACTGGAGCTTGGTGCAAGCAAGAAATGACTGCAAGAAAAACAAAGCACAGCTGTTTTTAATATCGCCCCGCCAGTGAAAGTAGCTCATGATAGCACGCCTAACTCTTAGATCGACTGTGAATAGCAAGGCGCTGCTGAATTGCCCTTATTTTTGCAGCTGTTTGCCTGGTTATGACTTGCACGGGTCCGAAAAAATAGTTTGCCAAGCCGACAGGCACTGGAGCGCTGTCATGCCAACGTGTGATCCCGTGCCATGCGGCACTCCTGCTCCTGTGCCTCACGGCCTTGTTAGCGCCGATTCAGAGGTTTTCATGGGAGAAGCAACTTACACGTGAGTTCGACTGTGTTTGGTCCAGCGCTGCATGAAGTGTTGATAAAATTCAGATCAGCGCTAAGCAGGTTTTTACGGGCTCTCGCAAGAAAAACCTGACCGAAGCGTTTCATTTCCGAATATTATCATCTAATATCTTCCCTATTTGTAAAATGGGGGTTTGCAGTTTTCACAGTATTTTAAACATTTGCTTTTTCAGTATTCGGATAAAATCCGTTTTGCATCAAAATGTAAATGAAATATTCCTTTGGTATCAGGTTTAATATGAAATGGGACATTAAACTTTTTTTTCAAAATCGCGGATTTCCATAAGTCTCTTCATAAATTTTCCTGGCAAACCAGACTCCGAATATTTCAGAAAATTGGAGCAGTGAGGTGTATGACGTCAACCGATATTTTTGTTTCTCAACTGCAACACTTCATTTTGTGCAGTTGCGATTCCGGCTTCTACTTGAACGGAACTGATGTTGCGATGTGCCTGGAAACGGGCGAGTGGTTTCCCGAACCGCCACACTGTCACCGCTTGCGCTGCTCCGAGCCGCAGGCCCTGGATCACGTGACATTCACGGTTGAATCGCTTCCGGAAGTGGGTGACATTGCAACGCTGAGCGAAGCTGAGTATCATGGGTAAGAGCGGAACATTCCACGAAACAGCTTGAATTGTGCACAAACAGGCAGTTCCGCAATCACACATAAGAGTCATTGTGGCTTACAACTATTTAGTTTTCTCAAAGGCAGGCAATGCCATAGCGCGGAAATATTTTATCATGTTATTGTCGGCATGGGTGGCGGAACCGTTTTCAAAGTGGGGGGGGGGCACAAGTGATCGTCAAAAATATGTAGAAAATATTTGTGGTTTGAATTGGCAACTATGACGTCACACGCATTGAACTATGACGTCATTAACGTTTGTCAGCATGTTTTATGCAATGTTTTTTAAGCCCTCATCGACTCCTATCTACACTACACTGACTTGAGCGTATCAGTGTAGCTAGTTGTTCTTTGTCTTACGCAAAGTTCATTCACAAGTAAGCAGCCTACACAAATACAACATGCACAAAGCTAAGGGAGCGTCTATGGGTGAGATGGGATTTCAAAATGATGAAATGGTAACGAAAATATATAAACAGTGACAAGGCCCACATTGAAAAGAGCACGAAGTAACAACATAGTGAAGTGGGACTGTGGGTGGTGGCACAAATAGATAAAGCAAGCAAGCTTGTGTTTTCCAATATAGCCTGCAGGTAAATCGTAAACGAAGATTCGGGGAATGCCCGAAGAGCCCGTGTATCAGAGTCGCCACTGGGCTTTTAAATAAACCAAGAGCACAGAGCACAGGTTAAAAGCAGGCAAAAATGACACAGCATTGATACCTGCCTTAACACGTTCAAAATCACGTTTCCACATCTAGAACACAGATGCAACACGACTGAATACTCATTCTACTACAAGGCCATCGCCAGAGGAGGGCCAGTGGTGCCCGGCAACCCATTTAAAATCTGTGCGCCCCATTTCATGTTTGACCCCCCGGTTGCTGCATACATCCAATATTGCAGTTAAAAATGTGCCCTCGTTGTGGTTTTTGGTTCCCCCTTCTGCAAAATCCTGGTGATGGGCTTGACTCTACAACTGCATTAGATACCGAAATGCAAAGACAAGACAAAGTATATGTAGCAGGTGTCATTAGGGATGCCAATTGTGTTGCCAATGCAAAAATATAACATAGTTATTTAGCAATGATGGAGTCTCGTGACTTGGTCTCAGTGTCAAGAATCGTCTCGAGGCCCAATTTTGCGAGTCTCGGTCTCGAAGGTTTCAGGTCTCGTCTCGGTCTCGGAGGCTACAGGTCTCGGTCACAAACCTATTGTTTTGAGACTTTGAATATTACAAGGTACGGCTTAGTAAAACTGTAATTCAACGAGTTTTTTCTCTATTGCATTTACAGATAAGAGACAATGAAATAGGTCGGAATAATGTGAGAAATTCGAAAAAAAATTCAACTTGGGAAGTGGTGACGACATTTTTTTGATTAATTTCGGCAAAATCCACAAATTTTGAAGTCTCGGTCTCGGAATTTGTGATGAAGTCTCGTTCTCGAATTTCAAGTCTCGAGTCTCGGAATTTTTTGTGAAGCCTCGGTATCGAAGTTTCAACGAGGTCTTGGTCTTGAGGGTTACGGTCTCGACTACATCACTGCTATTTAGTGTTGCCAATGCAAAAAGAAAACACAGCTGAAATTGATCTGTCAAATATTTTATTTTGCGTATACGATTCAACAAAATTTCACGATTTAGAATGTTGTTAAAACGCTTTAAATTACACCGAATTACAACAATTTTTCGATGGTGCGGCAAGAAATTTGCCTACACACAAGCATGCAAAATTACACCATCTGGCAACACTGTTCTATAACGCCAATGTGGTAAGCAATCCCGAGAAGGGTGACCAGATAGTGCGCGGTGTGTTCTGCCAAACATTTACGAAATCCTGCGAAATTCACTGCCAAATTACAACTGATTGCCTATAATAGAAATATTAATGCCAAAATACTGGCAAATTTTTTTCATTAAACGATTTACTTCAACAGTGGATCCAATACTAACTGTATTACTAAGGTTATTTAGGCAAAATTCGAAATTAATAAGTGGGGGGGCCAGGCCCCCCAGAAAAAAAAGTGGAGGGGCCTAGGCCCATGCGCCCCCCCGGTTCCGCCACCTATGACTGTCGGCTGGTTTCGGCATTTTGTTCAGAAACATCCATCAGTGCTTCCGCGATGGACACGTTGTGCAAGATCAATACCAAAAGCCACAGTTGTAGCAAAAAAATCCGAATAAAGACATCTGCTGGTGTTCACCAAATATTTGGGAGGTTTTGATTTCAGATTTTACTAAAGCAAAAATATTTTAATTCAAATCTTTCTGAACTTCAGTGCTAATAAAAGAAAAACAATGTAGATTCTAATTTTTTGCAAAGTCGTATATGAAATCTAAACAAGACCATTTTGTCCTTACGTATATTTACATTCAATAAAGTACCTGTGCAAGAAAGTTTTAATAGACTAGCACTGGACTTTCATCGTTGTCATGCAGATGTTTACCTGTAGTGACTTTGTTTACCCAGAAAAGCTTAGTTTTAGCAACAGCTATTTTTAGCTTTTTCCTTTCATCTCGTCAGGTTATTATACGTGTACGAGACTACAATCAACTACGCCTGTCAGTCAGGTTACGAAACATTCGACACCCAATCGTTGCATGCAACGTGCACTGAATTTCAGCTGTGGTCACGTGAGTCGATGCATAGCTTTTGTCTGGAAGGCTGATTTTTGTTTATAAAGTGTGGTATTGTCGCTTCTGGAATTTTTCTGAATTTGAAAAATCCACATTAATGCCATATGTAGCTTATATTTAGCATTAAGCAAGACGTATCAGCGGTTTGATAAGCTTGTGGATATTTAGCGTTGCCCCCTTGATGTTTTGTTTGTATTTTATCAAAAAGTGTTTACATTTACATTGGTTTTATGCTAACATTTGCTCTATTAATAACTAGCACCAGACTGAAGCTTGTTTCCAAGCAAGCTTTCCCGCAAATTATATTATAGTTTTTGAATAAAGTCTACAGTTAAAATTATGTTTGTGAAGGAGCTTCAAAAAAAGTGTCGGATAAAGAAATCACAGTAAATGTTGGCTTAAAAATTACTTCCGAAAAAATAGTATTTAGCAAAAAGACCTCTTGTCCAAAACTAGGTTTCCAAAATTTGACAAACTTTGTTTGAAAAGATTTGCAATGACTAATTAAACAAAAAATATTTGCAAAAAAACTTATCTGATATAATCGCTATTGGGCCGCGTTTCTGACAGACTTGATATAACATTGCCATAGATTTGTAGTCATCAGTCACGAGATGCCGTCTTTCGGATTTTTCACGTTGTTGCATCTCCTATGTTTGAACAAAAAATTGTTTGACCAGTAGTGTGGAAGTTGACTGTAAAGCAAGCAGCGCATTAGTGCAAATCGATGTGTCGAAGAGTTGAACTGTCCTACTGATACTAAGTAGATTCACTTAGTGAAATAAGTAGTGGAGGAATTTGCGCCCATTTGTAAATTTTGTTTGTGAGTTCGGAAACAGTTTTTACATGGATAGTGTAAATTGCCAAGCACTTCATATTTAAGCATATGAATCTGGTTTTTGCGCAAGGGGATAGTTGTTTGTGGTGAAATGCAAAAGTTAACCACATCTAGAGCGCAGCGGTAAAGTTGTATAGAGTATATACCCCTGTTTAAACGAATCAGTAACCCGGTATTGTTAGCTTCTCCTGCTGGATGCTCCAAGTCACGCTAGCCGAACTTTTTAAACTCACTACCCTGCAAGTACCAGCAAAAATATTTTTGTATTAGAAAGAGTTTTTTTATCAAAAGCCCTTGTTAATGCAGTAGTCTACCACTTCCTGTTTTCGATTTTTCGCTGTTTGACTGTTTCAACGACTTAAGTGTCTTTAGAATGTTAAAAGTTGGTTTTAAAAGCGCCAAACCTGCAGTGACGTGCGTATTGCCAACAGCGAGTCAAATCTTTTCGTAATCTCGTGTTTTCTTCGAAAGCTTTCTTCGCACAGACAATCTATGTCTGGCACAACTAAATGATTGCTTTTAAATATTATTTTACCTGACAGGTGACTCACCAGTCTGCGTTCCGAAAGACTGCGGCACTCCCCCTCATGCGGATGCCAACGGGTACAAAGAGGGAGAGGACACTACATATGGTAGTGTAGTGTCGTACATCTGCAACATTGGGTATTACACTGTGGCTCAGATGGTGTCAATTTATTGCACGGAGAACGGTACGTTCATTTTGCAAGCATTTGCACCTCTGTTTGTTTCTTCGAATTATCAGTATAGTCACATATGCAGCGAACGTTAAGTGTCTTTCTTCGCTTTCTTGTGCCTATTCGTTACTTACAGCAGCATTCGGGTTTAGGAATTAATAGAAGTACCTACGGTTGTTATTCGCTACTGCGTCATAAAAGGGTGCTGCTGACGAAAACATTAGTTGCCATAGAATGGTGGCGTAAGTCGCATAATAATTTTCGCATACCTTACTCACTTGCACTTTCAACGAACCGATAACTGCAAATCTGGAAATAATTATCGTCACGAAGAGTAGTTTGAACTTGTTTTTGAAGCAATGTCTGGTTAATCGTATAGCATAAGGCTAAAGCAGGGTAGGATCTCACGTATTTCTTATGGATTTCCCCACACCTCGCTTAACGTCCCGCTTCAGCTATGATATATTTTTTGCTACCATAGCCCTCTGCCATTTCAGGAACCTGGTCAGCAAATACCCTGCCCCCGTGTTTGCCACGTGATTGTGGGATTCCGGAAGATCCTGCCAATGGATTCCACTCTGGAGATTTGTACACCTTTCCACACGCCATCAACTACACTTGTGCTCAAGGCTACAATCTCCATGGTGCTCACGACGCCTTCTGTGAATATACAGGTGATGTACCAAAAATGTTGATTTGTTGGTAGTTTGAATGTTTCACGTTTGATTTTTTAGATATTATTGTATAAAGCTGCTGGGGTGGGTCACATATTAACCTAACTATTGAATCGTGATGCAGAGACAACTTCCATTTTACTTCCTGTAATTTTGCGTTTTAATTTTTGAAATGTTTGACTTCTTTAGCTCTGGTGTTGCTATAGGCACTTAACACTCAGTATACAGCAATAAGAGCTAAAGATATCAGATGATACTAGCGGTTATTGGTGACAGTAGATGAATGAGGAAATTCCAACATTGGATCTTGCAGCGAGAACTGTTTATGTATACGATGTTGTTGTGAATATACCTGCAACTAAATTGGTAGCATTAAAAATAAATGTGTGCTTTCACAGGTTTGTGGAGCAATGCGCCACCATTTTGCGATCCAGTAGATTGTGGTGTGCCTGGAGATGTTGCAAACGGCATCCTTAACGTTGAAAGTAAGTTTTGTAATGCATTTTTGCAACAGCTCGCGTGATTTTAGGTGCAGTATTTTAGGAAAATTGGAACAAATTATCAACGTTTAAATGAGTGCAATAAGAAATTGGATTTAGCGTTAATTTTGCTGCTGTTACTCGACCTGGAACTTTTCTCGTTCCCGGTGGCCTAACAGACACTCCACCAGCTCGCATTTCTTGGTGGTTAACAACAGCTCCTCAGTCAAACATCCTCAAGTACAGAACCCACGTTGCGCTTGCTACGCATTTGGAGAGGCGTGAAGCGGAAAATTTGTATTGCAACTGAACTGCAACGACGCGCTTTGCATCGTGAACACCTTTGGCGCAAAAAGATTTGTACAAATGCACCTGCTACAAAGATTCCTTGGGGCAATTGTCACTAATTAATTTCTGCATCGCTTCAACTTACCCGATCTGGTAAGTGTTGGGCATTCGCGTCAAGAGGAGTGCAGAACTGTTGTCCGATCACCGCGTTGTTGTCCATAAATTAAGTCAAAGGAAACAAACATGGCTTGCACGAACGTGCAGGACTAGGAGATCCTAACAAGTATAGAGGGAAGCCCTGATGGACGAGGATGAACGAAAAGCCTCTCCGCAGACGGCGTATCGTCTTTATTCCGAAAGCTTTCGGAATGCACAGTGGACGGAGAAGAGGAGAGACTCGTTCAAAACAGCTCATGTTATCGACTGCTTAAGTATGCGGATGGAAACGACTCGGAATGATGAGAGATTGCCAAAAAAATAACTCCTTAGTGCAAACAGGAGGTAGAAGATGCTGTCAGAGCAAAGAAAGTAGCCTGTAAAGTCAGTTTTCCAAATAAAGCGAACGTTTTTGGCATTTGCAAATACGCTGAGGCGCAGAGCCAACGATAAGAACTCTGAAATGCAATCTTGGGAGAATTTTGAGCATAAACTAGATTGCCTGCACTGGTACGCCAACAAAGTATGCAGACGCATCATCCGCCGCCTCCGCAGCAAAAGATCTAATACTGCAAGCTCAAGATCGATCGTGTGCTTTCTGCGGACGATTGTTGCTACAAGCATGTTGCTTGTATCCTCTGAAAGACCACCAACATGCGATTGATGGATTTGTAGTTGCGTGCATGCACTAAAATGTATTGGAGTACCTTGTTATGGTATTCACAAGAGATGGAAGGCAGAATAAGAGGTTGATACACTGCTCGTTAAGCAGGCACAGAATATTGTGAGCTTTGGTGTTCTCTGGTTACAAAATGAAAGATTTTAAACATCGCAAACTTCCAATTTTTAAATCGGCGTTTGTTCCGATCTTTATCTGTGGTCATAAATCTTGGTTAGTTACCGAAAAGTGGTATCTCGAATGCAAACGGCAGAGACAGGTTTTCGCAAAGAGGTCACGGCGTAACACTTCGCGGCAAAATACTAGTTGTTGAAGTCGAAAAGCTCTGAATGTCGAGACACTTCCCCGAATAGAGAAATCTCACGTTCGACCACGTGACAAAAATGCCCAAAAACAAGTTGCGAAGCGACTGTTGGCTAGACCTACGGGAAAGCCACCCAGAGTCCGGCCAAGTACCATTGGCATCATTACACGTCCTGCCCGGCTTGACAGAGCCGTGGTGTGGAGCTTGAAAAACTCTCGTAGATTGCTGAAAAACGTGAGATTTCTGTAGACATCTAGGTCTGTTTCCCCTTGACACTTACAAGAGGAAATGCGGGTTCGGAGTGAGTGAATGAATAGTGCACCTAGATGTTTCCTATGTGGATGTTTTTCAAATGCATCAACACTGTGGTGATTAACAATGTACAGTACATTTACAACTTTCGTGTACTTTTTTGGAAAAAAAGGCAAAGTCAAGGGTTGCGTTATAAATTCCAAAAATCCAGAGTAATTCTATAACAAAAATGTCAGGAAGTGCAGCGCTACAGCGAAAACCTCCAGTCTTTTACTCAAGTTTTCTTTTAGATACGGTTTTCGGATCGATGGCTAATTACTTGTGCCTTCCCGGTTACGAAATCCATGGGATTGAAGACTTGCTGTGCACATGGACCGGTTCATGGGACAGATACCCTCCTGAATGTCTGCCCGTTGATTGCGGCCAGCCCCCTGAAGTTGCCAACGGTGTAACTATTGGTAAGTTTCACATTAATACCGGGTTGTTTGATGCAGGAGTAAGTATTGGTGATGGGTCTTTGAGCCGTTACTTGTATGGGCCTTGGACACGGTTAACTTGCTTGGGCTCATTTGTGTATCTAACACCGATGTGACAGATTTCTGTTTTGGCATGAGTCCTTCATGAATCATCAACAAGGCTAATTTAAACTGGACTTAAATAACAATTCCCTGATCCTTCAACGCAAACATTAATTTTCACCAAATGGTTGCAGTTATTTACCCCACAGACTTTATGGTTATCGTCTTTATTATCTAATGCTGGCCCATTGAGTCAAGTTGCTCGCAAAGCCAACATCTGAAGCATTTGCATTGTGTATCTGCGCACACATTTGTTCTCTCTTCTAGATGTTGTTTTGCTACATTATTGGGCAATTTATGGGGTTGGCTATAAAAAAGTAGCTTGAGGATGCCTCAGCAACATTCTGTATTGAGGTTGCAGAATTGCATTTTTAGCGTTGCGACATATTTCCCCAGAAAGGGAGGTACAAGTTTGGAAAAACTTCCACTATCGGGCTTTAAACACCACATCTCTGTTCCCGTGGTAGGGCCGTTTTATTGAAATCTATCTGAAGTAATACTGACTTATACAGCACGTCTTGACACAAGAACCAGCCTTGCCGCCCTGTATTTATTTAGCAGGTTCCCAAGTTATTTTTTCAACTCTGTTCTCATGTTTTTGACATTTGATTTGACTAATTTTTCCAGGCTCTTCTCATGTCTTTAAGTCGGTTGTGTACTTTGCCTGCGATCCCGGATACGAGATGTATGGCCCGGAAAACGACACGTGCATGGAAGATGGAATGTGGTTCGATTTTGCCCCAGACTGCCTGCCCTTAGATTGCCATTCGCCTCCAGATGTCCCCAATGCTTTGAAACATTGGAACGGAGTTTCCACTCTTTACAAGAGCTTGGTGGCATACGAATGCATATCTGGATTCGAATTGGCAGATACAAATGTTCATTCGACGCAATGCCAGGTTGGTATTCATTTCCAGCAGCCCGACAGTCAGCTGCTTTTGCGACACTGCACACTTGAGGCAATGCTAAACGGAACTATTTTGCCATTGTATCAACCCAGTCGATGTTGTCTTCGATGTTGTCCCTGTTTCAGTTAACGCTTCTCTCTGCAGGCTTTCAAGCAGACCTTTTGTTTAAACGTCTCTTTTTTCGTTTCTTTCTTAACGGTATTGCAAAGTGGTGTACAATGTACAAAACTGAATTACAAAAGTTGCTTAACCAGATTCAGCAAACCACCTGGCGATCAGTGCATCGGATCGCATCCTATCAGGCGCCCCTAAAATTTGGCTGGTGTGTTAAGGCCGTAGCAAAAAAAATATACATCACCGTACCCAGCAAGAACAGTGGAGAACACATTTGTCGCAGTGCGTAAAAATGACTCGTGTTGTCTTTGATAAAATGTTCACTCTAGTACCTAAATTTGTAGATCACCAAGCTTCAGTGCACGAGATACCATAACGTTGCCGATTCATCGCAGTGTCCTGTAGCCGAACTTTCCTTGTCATTTCAAAATGTCCACTGGCTTTAAAGACCATCAGTTTCTTTAGTTTTCTTGATCAGGGTGGATGAGGTTTGTATTGTTACGTATTCCTGTGTTTGCAGACCGACGGTACATGGAGTGTTCCACCTGAATGCATTCGAGTCACGTGTGGAAGTCCCTCGTCACCTGTTCATGGATCGGTGCGTTTGTGTTGGGGTGACAAATGAGACATACGATTAAATCAGTGGCGTTGACTTCCAATTGCGTGATTTGATTTCAGTCTTTGCAAGTTTAATTGAGGGTAATAATAAAAAACGCAATAGCAGCGTCTTTGCGCTGGGGGTGAGGTGGAATCCTTGTTGAAGAAGTGCCACTCAGCAGTGACAGACCACAAACTGCTGAATTTTAGTTTTTTGATCAGTGTTGTTTGTCTTTTGCATCGTCTGCGTGGGGACAATTTAATGTTTCATGTGAATTCGAAGCTACGTTAAGACATAGCGCTGGTGATTTTTATGAGGCAGATCGTCGAACCATATGGTCCCATATTCCGGTACGAGGACATCGTTGCATACCAGTGCCACAAAGGATACATATTGTCTGGCTCCACAGAAGCCGTGTGCAGTGCTGACAGGATGTGGTCCAAGTAATGTTTGCTAAGATTTTGAATTACTTTGAACAAATTGTGTTACACAGCATCGTCCAATATGACAAAGACCTTATAAAGCTACAGTGGACAAATATCATCTTTGCGATCAATCATTTAGCAACTGATAACAGATCCATATTTAGAAGTATTTGTATGTTCGTGTTAAATTCAGAGAATTCGTTCGAGTTGATTTTTAACATAAATTTTGTTGAGAAAAACCATTTGACACCAAAGACAATCTTTCACCTGTCGCTGAAAAGTTTTAAACAGGCGTAGAAAATGCCAATAACACATTGTGCAGTTACTGTATACTTACACCGTTTTAGCTGAACTTTACAGTAAACGTTTTTTTTTTAAACCGATTTTATAGTTGTTTGGTATTAATGGTCGCAGCATGTTCCATGGTTGGTGATTGAAGGTCATGGCAGATGTTGAAGTTAAGTTGTTGCTGTGACCACGACATTTCCATAAAAGAGTTAAGTTGCACTGACCAAGTATTTTCCTGGTACTGGCACGAGTTACCTACCCCCCTTGTTTTTTCCTGATGATACTGTCCTGAGAAATCATGACCCTGTAACAATTTATTTGCTGTGAACTGCTTACGTTTCGACCTCGAATGTTGCCAACGACCCTCAACGCTCTAACTTGCAGTCCGCCGCCGTCATGCGATCCGGTGAATTGCGGAAGACTACCGGATATCGCACACGGGAGAAAACATGGCGAAGACACGCTGTTTAAAGCACTCGTCCGATTTGAATGTGATGTTGGGTGAGAATCAAGCGAGTTGATGGTTTTGTGACTTCTACCGAATATTCTATGCTTTTATTGCGTCAATTTTTCGCAGCGAAGTTCAAAGAGAACCCGGCAAACGTATCTTTATGTGCGCTGTATTTCGCGGTGATAACTGGGTGGTTTAATTTGTAATGTGATGACTATTGACAGGGCCGCAACCAGCTGTTGTTTTCGGGAGGGATAACTTGTTTTTTTTTGTTAATTTTGGTGACGACAGTTGGCTGCAGACCGAAGCCTGAATTGCGCCTCTTGTCGTGGCGGTTGACGTGAACGTTCTTGCCCATGGAGCGCTGCGGCAATTCACTCGCTGTGGATCGAACACACAACCTTCCGGTTGAGAGGCGGTCGCACTACCACTGAGCTATTGCAACTTGCCGTTGTAACGAACAAATAAAACATGTTTTTGAAAATTTCAAGGGGAGGGCAATTGCCCACTTGCCCACTCCCTGGTCGCGGGCCTGACTGCTGATGCAGGAATAAAGGGTCTCAAGATGTTGTTTGAATGTCCGTCCTAGTTCTTCTTGGTGTATTCTGCACGTAATTCTAACGACATCTACAGTAGAACAACAGACATAAAAAACGGTTGCATTCTTTGACAGATACGAGCCGTTTGGTGATGTAAACCTGACGTGCCTGTTTGATGGATCCTGGAGTAGTGAGGTACCCCGCTGCCCCCCAGTCAGTTGCGGAGAACCCCCGTCAGTGCTCTTCGGCGTTACACTTGGTGGTAGCAGCCCTGAAAACCAAGTTTACGAGAGCCTGGTGGCTTTCAAATGCGACGAAGGTAAAAGTGTAGTTTTTTTACAACCATGCCACACAGCAATGCAACACATTTACAGCGCACGTGCTTAGTGTCGCTCTCAATAAACCAGCGGCTTTTTTCAGTGAACATGCGCTTATACGTTTTTTCAAGTTATGAAGCTGTCCTGTTTTCTTGTGACATTTCCGAAGAAAACCGAATCGACTCGTGGCTGGTACAAAATAACTTCTATAAAATAGTTCTACCAAAGCTAACAAACAACGAATGTTAAAAGTTTTCGACGATTTGCAGTATTGTATAATGTTCCTCCTATGCAGCGAGTAGCTTTAACCGGCGTGCGAATGTAGAACCGCATAAAAGTTGTTTAAATTTTTGGTGCAGTGCGTAGTTTTCACATAGTTTTTACCGCATATATTTCCAACTTTATTTTCGAAATCAAAAGTTTCGAAGCTGTTTTTTACGACATTTCGCGTTATTGCACACCCTGAAGAGCTCTCGACATGAATACGTTAAATGCATGTACGCATTTGCAAGTCGAAACCCCTGTAATTTGATGTCATGTAAAGCACAAATCACGGATTTCTAGGATCTTTTTCCATATTTTCCAAACTCTACTAGCATGCTTTTTTATCAAGCATGCTGCAACCACTGCGCGGCATGTTTTTCATTTGTGTCATATTTGTGATCGCGCAAGGCTTCTTGAATGAAGCTGGACGCTTAAAACCTAGCCTCAGAAATAACTCAAACAAATTTTTGCAGGTTATTATTTGTCTGGCCCCGTTTCGGCCGTCTGCACCGCGAATCGTTTGTGGCAGTTTGGAGACAATTCAGGCCCGGGAGGTGCTACTGCGGACAACAAGCCCCGTTGTCGCAAAATATCCTGCGAAACGCCCGTCGCAGTCGACAATGCTTTCTTCGAAAATAAGACCTACTTGTACGGCGACGAAGTTACGTACGAATGCAACCCTGGCTACGATCTGGTTCCACTCTCAAACAAATTTCATTGCACTGCTAACGAAGGAGACGTACTGGTAAGCATCGTTAGATTTTGCAATCAAATGCTTGCTCACAGTAGTTTTTGTTGGTCATTGGACACGAGACAAAGAAACGGGCTCACGCCGAAGCAAGAAGTTTGGGTTCGATTCCCGATCTGGTCACAACAAATCCCTGGTCTTACCGAAGACTTTAAAAACGCCTGTTCATCTTCGTGGTTGCAAGGAAAGGTTCACCTGTGACCACTGCAGCCTCATAGTGCAGCATTCACTACGAAAGTAATCGTGTGACCCCCAAGGCAAGCAAGCGGGAGGGGCGCCGCTGACCACTCGTGAGACCCCGAAGGGTGTACGAAATCGAGTACAAATTGAAACCAGGTGAAATGATGTTGACTCGCAAGTTATGCAATAAACACTTACTTCCCAACACCACAGCGCTTGTATCGAACCAGTCCAATCTCATGAAACAAAAAAGTATGTTTCGTGTTCAAGACGCAAAATGGCTTGTGGAAACACTTTGGCTCAAATTTTTATTGCTAGAATTTTGAAAACTTTCTGGTTCTTACTTTTTTGAACGAAGTTTCAGAAGTTGTGTTATACAGTACAAAAAAGTCTTGACCTTTGCTCAATTTCGCACTACATCATTGTTGCATGAAACACCTGCATCTTCTTCGATTCTTATCTGTGAGGGTTTGTTGTTGCTTCCAGATACGCTGCAATTCCAGCTGGTTTGTCTTTTACGCTTACTTGTTCTTTTATTGAAAGTTAATAGCACAACTGCTGCATCGTTTTTTTTAAATACAATTTTATGTTTGTAACTTTTCAGTGCTGTCAAAAATCGAAACATCAATGTTTTGTGCCTGAGTTTGAAAATGAAAGCACTTCGGACGGACAGACCGAGTGGTCTGTGTCCGAACCCCTTGTACGCTAGAGTGCGCCATCGTCACTTTTCCGTTCCTCTCGCGTGCCACAGTCACCGCAGCGCTTAATAGTTACGAGTTACGACTGACGTTTGTGTTTATTGTACATCCGCAGATATTGTACAACATCCAAACATGTTTTGTTTTTGTGCAAAAGAATCACCGAGAACGGTGTAATTGTAAAGAGTTACAGCAGGTGTGCGATTCTCTCTACGCGTGAATTACCCCCAGACTGTCACTTACATTCAAGACAGCGCTTGCCTTTTCGTGTCCTTTCATTGGCTGTAGCAGTCTGCGCTGTGCAATATTGGATGCTGCTGTTTTGCTTTTTCGTTCGCTACTCTAATAAGTTATTATTGCGTTTCTTGTAAGCGGTTGCCATTGTATGGTCTCTCCTACCAGGGCCAAAAGTTATAACAAGCTCATATAGAAAAATACAAGTTCGTATTTTGCTAAATTCCAAGCATTTTTAATATAATGTGTCTTGCTTTTTTTCCGCACGTTCTGAAGCCAGACTTCTAGTTGGCACCGTGGTCAGCACAGCAATCAAAGCAGATCTACTTTGTTGATGAGCACGAATTTGGATTTGGGCGAAATCGAATAGCCTTTGGCGCACTTTCGCCGTTTCGAACTGGATAATAATCGCACAGAGACGAAAGTCCAACAGATTTGTGTTGTTTTATGTTAACCGCGTCACTTCGCTTAAAATCAACTCGACAGGTCCCCAATCTGTTTCGGTAGTTGGTTTGAATATTACCAGCTTCTGTGTGTGGGTAGAGTGTGGATGCAATAAGACCTTCCAATGGTGAACCAGGAGGTATTCAAGCGGAGAAGTGCGCTATGAGTGTCTTCTCTTCTTAAATACCTCGTGGTTCACTGCAAAACTGTAGGTACTGCGCACTCATATTACTATCTGTTTTCATGCTCCTCTCTTTGTTCAGGGATTCTATTCAGGAACACCACCCGTGTGCAAACCTGTCTCTTGCGGCGTGCCAACCACGGTAGAAAATGGTCTGTTCGTGAGCAGAGGGACAACATTTCTGAAAACCGCTTCTTATAAGTGCAACGACGGCCATTACGCTACAGGCAAGAAGCTCATCAGTTCGTCATGGAAAAACTTTGTTTGTCAAACTGTGATCGTGCCTAAAGTTGTATAAAAAGTTAACAATATTTATTTTAAGTTCATACAACAGTAACAAAAACTTGGTAGTATGGGAGCACAACAAACTTTTCTTGTTGTAAAAAATTTTTTATTGCACTTTACTCTGACTTAAACCTTTCAATGCGGATTTTTTTACACCGATTTGAAACACAATTTTAACCGTTGAAGCATGTTTTCATGAGTAAAAGTGGTTCAAATTGCAGTTTCTGTTGTTTTTTCTTTAATTTTTGCATACCAGAATTGGGACCATTTTGTCCTTACAGTGCCCCGACAGTATTATACTGTGGGACAAATTTGTCCCAACAGTACAATACTGTCGCTCAACCATTGTCCAGTCAAGCATAAAAAAATGTAACGAACCAATCTGTGTTAAGCGCAGCACCACCTAACCGCCCAATACTGAATTGTCCCATCCCAACTTGATTTCAATGCGGGATAAACGTAACCGTATTGGAGGGCTAGTGGCTGGGGACAAAACTGTCCCTACAGTATTGAAAGAGTTTAAACCGAAAAGTGTTTTTAATCAAGGATTGTCAGCGCAACCTAGGCATCAGCATTCCAGCAGCATGGCTGCGTGACAACACGACGCAGACTGGATTTGGAGGCACGCATGTGCATGCGACAGAACGGCAGTAGATGTTAGCTAGTCGTGTACAGAGCTGCTTTGAAACTTACTTCTAGTCTTAAAAGATTCCAGCTCTAAGACTTGGTTTGATTTACAGGCGTCACTGAGGTCGTGTGCCAGGCGAATAGGACTTGGTCTGGATTTCCAAAATGCAGTCCTCACGATTGTGGGGAACCACGGTTTGTGGCCAACGCTCGAGTGAATGTAACTTCAACCCTGTTCGAAACTGTCCTGCGTTATCAGTGCAATGTTGGATACAACTTACACGGTACACTTTGTATAACTTCAAATGTTTGCGTTTGTGATCATCTAGTTTTTCTTACAATTCTGATAAAAAGGCAGAGATACTTTACAATCGATATTTTTGATGTCATTATCTTGAAGAATTTATGATGCTCATCGTTTTGTAAATTTGTCAAAAGTATTGCGTTTTCCGCTGAAAATTTTGTTTCCTTTTTACTTTATTTGTTGACAACAAAGCGGTACTTTGTCGCGATATTAAATAGATGAGGTCGCTGTTTTCCATCCAGTTTCTTTAACGTTCGGGCGAAAACTATACAATTAATCTGTAAAACAAATCTAAAAACAAATATCTTTAAATTAGCTTGAGACGTTGTGAACAAACTTACCTGCCGTTTGTCTATTTTATTCCACCTAAGGTCCTGGGACAACGGAATGTCTGGCATCCGCCAATTGGTCAAGTGTGGGCGGCTGGTCGTGTGATCCGGTCCCATGTGGTGATCCTCCCACGGTTGCAAACGCTACTCACATTGCTACAGGATTTGTGTTCGGAGATTCGGTGAGGGCTTTGCGAAAATGTTTGTGATCTTAAAACAGGTGACGGGTTCCTGGCGAGTGTTTACCTACTTTTAGCTTTGGATTGCTAATTTATTACCTTTTTTCATTTTGATTTTGGTGAATGTAAATTTTTGTTGCTCGAATTTCGCATTTTTTTGTCTGGCAAAACGTTAAAAATTCCTAGCTGTAGAAACGTTAAATTTCTGAAACAGTGCAATACAGTATCAGAGAAAAGGTATATGTAGAAGGTTTGCGGGGATGGCAAACGCAAGCTGCAATTTCCAGCTTTTCTCTATGCCATCGGTTTGTTCCTTTACTATGTGTAACTAAAAGTCAAGGATAAACCTTTTTTGTTCTGGAACGCAATCAGTAATAAATGAGTTTGCTGCCGTCATTGTAAGACTGCATTAGAAAACAAAACGGGACACTAGATGGCGTTTGCCTTATTACGCTGTTTTTATGAGATTATATACTCTTGACAAATATTTGTTCTATGGTGACATATGCTAGAAGAGTGAAACTTGAAGTGATTTAAGTAAACCTTAAACCATGGGTGGGGATCTTAATCACTATCATGGGCCGCATGAATCGTGAATTCTATCGTTGGTGGGCCGCAAATGACAAGTGATTTTATCCTAAAATTGTATCTTTATCTTACTAGGAGGGATAAAGACTTCTTATGACATACTATCTCAAGTATCTGCTTAACACGGAGCTTCGTTTTGACACGATTTTGCACTCTACAGTAAATTGGGTCATGAAACGTCTGATGCAGGCCATATCAAATGTTAACGCGGGTCGCAGTTTCCCCACAAACCTTCTTTTTATGTTCCCTTCATGCGAGCCACACCACCAAGTCTAAACTGCAGTAGAATACAGTAAGAATAGCAGTACCTATCGTGTCTGGTTGCTTTTCAACAGCTTGAAAGTTTTGTATGAGCTGATTGAAAAAAAACGAACTGTTTTGAAAATGTTAAAACTTCTTAACATATTTCAACTGGATCATCCTTACGAAGGTAATTAGCAAATACGGAGAAATCAGCAGCATTTACTTTACAGTAAACAACACCTCAGCTTTTGTCGCAGGTGATGTACCGATGTGACGATGGCTTTACTAATTCAGCATCAAACTCAGGATTAAGCACTCTGCACTGTCAATCAAATGGACAGTGGAATGATGTCGATTTCGCCTGTGAACCTGTCCCGTGTGGGGCTGCCCCGGTTGTACCGAATGGGTAAGCTCCTGGCAAGTGGCGAGAGTAGGGTTAGCGACTGTAAAATTGTTTTTTTTCATGACGTTTATGAAAGATATTCTGATGCTGCAAATTTCAACTTTGTTTTTTGCGCCACAGCTCAGCAATTTTGTTTGTGTTCTTCAACTTGGTTTTTTCCTTTTTTTTTAATTTCTGTTTGAAATCTTTCATCACTTTCCTGTGTACAGGATGACGCCCCTCAAGAATAAAAATAAGCGCTTTTTATGCGTAATAGCTTTTTGTTTCAATCGCTTTTTGCTGCGTACCTTGAAAACAAGAGCTTTTTCTGGGTAAACGTTTTGCTGCTTGGAAACGTAAATCTTTTAAAATAGTTTTTTTTACTAAAAGAAAGAAAACTACAATTTCACGTGGGGGTGCTCATAAATGGTCCATCACACGATAAGCTTGATCGATAAATGATTTGTACAGATGCTCATAATTTAAGCCATTGGCTGTGAGTGATCGGAGTTAATTGTGCTTCATCAAGCAGTTTTTATTCTTTCATTCTGTAGTAGATTTGCCAAGAAAATTGAAGCAGCTCAAATACGCGTATGAACCGAATAATATTCTTATTTGTCAAAAACTTACAGATTAATCAAAGTTGTTTAACAGACATTGTGAAAATCCAAATTCAGAGTGAAGAAACTGAGGAGTTTTACTCTTTAACCAACCCGTAATCTTAGTGTGACGTTTCAAAGGGGCGAGAAATTGAACTTACAACTATTTAGTTGCAAGCTCTTTTCTACTGTTCATAAATTATGAGTATTTCCTGCTGCATATTAAAGTAATAAATGTATCTGAACAAAAGTTTTCTTTCAAGGGACCTGTGATCAGTAGAGAGGTAGTCTTTTCTTTAAGAGCGCAAACGATCAACAATTTTTGCTGATGTGTACAGTATGAACACATCACGTTCAAACCAGAAAACTAGGATACATGGACGTTAAAACACATTTTTTATGTTTTGCTTGTGCTTACACACTTATATCATGCTTTGAGTTGTTGGTTCATATTAAAATAGCTCAGAGAATACATTATTGGAGATATTGAAAGCGCTACTGCAGATTTCGCGTTAATCTTTGTGTCATTGCATTTTTTTAAAGCCAGTTGCACTCTCCAACCTCTGAGTATTGGTCCTCAACATTGGAAATTTCTATAGAAAATCTCAATAAATGTTTTAAAACACATATGTTTTCACAGCATTGGGCAAAACGGTAAATTTTAATGCAGTGTATTTCATCGCAGAAATGCAGTTGTTGCTGTTGCTCACTGGCCTCAAAGCAGACTCAACTCTTTGATCTACCCAGATATCATCGAGTATACTTGCAATCCCGGTTATTACTTGGAAGGAAATCCCAGACTTTCATGCACTGAACGAGGTGAAATAGACACAGCATTTCATTTGTTTTTTTCGCCAAATAAAAACCTTTACCCGTTTTTTACTTCCTTTAAACCCACTTTCTTTGCTTTCATACTTTGGCATACAGGTCAATTGTTTTAAATTTCGAGGCAAGGATTTTGGATCTGACTTTATTCGTGCTAACTAGGAAGATGGTTTCACTTAGTGACTGGTTGTAAAAATTACCTACGTGCATTAACACCCTGTATACATCCTAAGATTTTCTTATTGTTTGTGCAATCAGTGCGTTGTATCTGAGTTAAATGAAGTGAATGCCATCGCAGTCGCAAAAAGAGACCAAACGTTGAACATGAAAACCTTCTGCTTGCTTGTTATATATAACTCAGAAAGAGAAGAGAAAACGACAAAGGAGAACATTGTAAAAAATAACGTAATGTTAATTGAAGCGCCTTTTCTTATCTGGGAAAACTACGTCAAATCCCGCATTAAAGAAATTCATTATCAGGTGTCTTGAGCTCTCCCCCACCTTCATGTCCTCCAGTTTTGTGCGGAGTCCCGGATGATATTCCTAACTCTGTCTTATCATACTCTGGTGTCACGTTCGGCCACGAAGCCACTCACTCTTGCAACGTTGGTCACGTCCTGAGGTAAACTACACACTAATAAGGATGACGTTTTAGCGTTGAATTCGTTCCACTTTGTGAGCAATCGAACTCCAATCGAAAGCACCGCACCGCGTTGGTCGCGAGTGAACTTTCATCGCATCTTTTGTTCCGGGCAGGTCCGATTCGCAGGAACGCACTTCGCACTTACTTCGCTGCACAGAGTGGGAAACGTGGGAGCCTGTCCCTCCCGTGGAGGGGTGCCTACCTGTTCACTGCCCTCAACCAGGTCATGTTAAACACGCTACTATTTCGACGCCGAAGCGCGAACAGAACAAGTACAGAGATTCTGTGAAATACAAATGTGATCCAGGATACGAAGCTCCCGAAGATACTCTGACAATAATTTGCCAGGTAAAAGTTTTTCCTGAGGTTTTTCAACTTAATGCGAAGTAGTCGTTGTTTTTTATGAGGTTGTAGCAAAGTCCGTGTGGCGGGTTGCCACACAGAAGATATCTCCTGTTGTACGAAACGTAATTTGTAAGGAACGTATTAGGTTGTCTGTAAATTCAACAGTCAAACAAATTTTGTGCTTCACTGGATCGTATGTTTCAACACGTCTGACAGTTCAAGCCGTCGAAGGCAGTGGTTCCCAAATTTTGGTACGCGTACTACTAGTGGTACACGAAGGCTTTCAAGGTGGTACACGAACAGGCCTACTTTCTGTTTTTCTAGACGAAAAAATATATATATATTCGCAGCTATAATTTTTCCTAACCGGGTTCTGTTAATATATTCCTGAATTTTTGTGCACTCCCATTGTTGGCTTCAAAAATGGCCATTTTAATTTCTCACAGCCATTTTGTTCATGTCGAAATTGTGTCAATTCTTGTTTTCCAAACTTTTGATCGAATACAACTTGGAAGATTAAGTTTTCCTGGAACGAGGTGGTATGTGCAGGTAGTGCAGGACCCACAAATGGTACGCGATCAGAAAAAGTTGAGGAATCACTGCTCTAAAGGCTTATGCATAGTACCTATCGCAACACGCTTACTTTGACTGGCCCCGTATCTGTTTTACTGCTGAATGAATGCTTCAAGCACAGTTATCTGTTGATCCAGACCAAAGTCAGTGGATGTCGTGGAGCTGTATGCAGAACACATCTTTTCGCTTGCCACTGGTCTCCCGCATGCACTTGTTTCTTCACTCGCCTCGTTCTTATGGAAGCCAGCCATCTTCTAAAACAGCTGTGTCCAACTCGCGGCCTTGTCCGTTTTGTGCGACCCAGTTGAAGGTTCTCGTTGTCGTGCATGCAATATAAAATGACAACCTGACCATATTTTGATAATCTTAATTTTGACATTTTCGATGCAATGGTCCTCCGTGCCACTTTACCACGTCTGCACTGCACACTGCCAAATTTCCACGTGTCCAATGACACCGGTGCAATACTGATTTCTATCCCTGCGTTCTACTGACACTAAATTGATTTGTACCCTTGTTGTTGTATTGGCAGCAAACTTGCCTATGACATCACGGTTATTGAGTGATTAGAGGTGCCAAACAGTCGTTATCATTACTGTTAACATTCGAACGACTTTAGTACCTTAAGCTAAATTTTGCTTGCTGAGAACAAAGCAAGTCTTTCAATATGTGGCCCTCATTAACATAGTGACATAATTTTTGGCTCAGCAAAGCATTTCGGTTGGGCGTAGCTGTTCTGAAGGCACTTTTTTGTTGCAAGGAGTAAGTGCAAGACCAGTGGAAATGAAAATACACAACATACATTTAATATCAATTGTCTTGGTGTGTACGTTGGTATAAGCTAGCAGGTGGTGTTAGCCATATTCTGCGAATGCGACCGGGAAATGTTTTGGTTGCAGGCCGACAAATCGTGGAGCCAATCGCCAATGTGCAGTCCTGTCAGCTGCGGTGAGCCCACTTGTCCTTCCCTCTCATCTTGCTCGAAATCTGGCACCACTTTTGGGCACAACTTCTCTGCTTCGTGCGTTCCCGGTTACGAGTTTGTGCGTGACGTCACGTCCTTTCACGTCACATGCAATGCTGATCGCCAGTGGGGTGTGCCCATGTTTGCTGTAGGAAATGGTGAGTTGAAACATATTTATAAAATGATGATATTTTAAGTTCCACACAAATTGTTGTCTGTCGCAGTTTGCTTTTTGATGCCTTCCTATTCGTCTAGCAATCCCAGAACTGCTAGTCGACACACGGCTAAGATCTTTCAAAGAGCTCAGTTGTAAAGTGTTATTGCGTTGTGTTTAAATAGAACACCTTCATGTTTGTGCAAAAAATACAGGACTAAAAGCGTGTGTGCTGTGACTGGTCCACACATTTTGATCAACCAATACGCTAGTTAAGGTAGAGCAAACTGTACACTTTAAACCAATATACCTTGATCTGATCTTACGTTTTGCAAACAAACCATCACCAATATCTGCAGGGTTTTTTTTAAGGAAAATGTTAGGAACCCGGTATGGATCTGTAGGGACCCGATTACTCTGATTCTAGGGACCCGATTTTCTTTTATTTTAGGGACCCGATGATAACTTTCTCTGATTCTAGGGACCCGATTTGAAATTCTAGGGACCCGAAACGGGTCCCTAAAACGCGTTAAAAAAACCCTGATATCTGTATACGCTATACCGACGAAGCTGTGATTGAAAAACGAACGTGTTGGTAGCGAATAAGCAGAGACAAACATGAACCGGTACAAAACGTTTTCATTAAGCAAAAATGTGCATTACGCAAAATTTAACTGGCTTTGCTTTTGCCTCATTTTGGCTGCCCTTCAAAAAATTGTCTGACCACATTGTCAGCGTTTCGAATGTAATGAGAGCAAGCCCCCTTGTTTTTGACGTATAGCCATAGCTTGCACGCGAGACTTTGCTGAGCTTACACATACACAAATCATCCTTCGTGCGCTGTATTGCACTGAAATATATTTACTTTACAAGAAAGGAATTGGTCGAAGAATACTTTTCAAGTAACGAGTAACAGCATATCAGTGTCATAAATTACGGACGACATGATTTTCCTTACTCTTACTGTCAACGAACATGAACCCATTGGTTTGCAAGACTTTCATTTGCAGCAGGTTTCCTAAAAGATTTAAAGGATTTATTTACTTGTTTGTGACAGTTGTGCTGTGATTTTTAAGGGCGATATGCTGAGATTTTCGATCAATCTGGGACGTTTTTATTTCTCGCTCTGCATGCGTGCAGTCTTTTTTTATGTACTGACGGAATGCGTGTGCCTGCTACTTTTCTCAAGCCTGAAAAATTATTGATTTCTGTTTTCAACAGTTGATTTGACGACGTGTCGACGTCACTCGTGTGGACAACCCCGTGCCACACGCAACGGTCGCTTCGTTCTCAATGACGCTCGAGTGACGTACGACGCCACTGTGACGTACATATGCGATCCCGGCTTCGAACTCAGTCCTGGTGCTGTGGACACGCTGACCTGTACATCGAACAGAAATTGGGGACACGCCCCCGTACCCACCTGCAACCCCAAGGACTGTGGACCCATGACGTGCCCAGAACACGGTGAGCCGCGTGGGAAAAATCAGATTAGTTCTGCATTTAACCCTTATTTGAGGAACATTGTGGAGGCTGTAGGAGAAAATGTAGGTATTCCTGGTAGCATTTATTGCGTGCGAAAGTGTAGCTCTTAACCCGAACCGAGTGAGATTTGTCACCAAGTGTTGAGTCCAGTAGACATTACCGGCGACTCATGTGATCTTTGATACATTTTCATATATCAGCATCATGCATGTCGGATGGAACTACTTTCACCTCTACCTTCACTGTCCGTTGCGATGAAGGACATGAACTGCAGTATGACGTATTTTCCACGTCGGTGACTTGCCTCAACACCGGGAAGTGGTCTTCGCTACCATACAGTATGACGTGCTCGCCGGTCAGATGTTCAAGTCCTGCTCGCATAGCCAATGGAAAGCTCATGTCATGGAACGGACAGAAGTGGGTTCAAATCCCTGGTTTGCTGCAAGCAATTTTTCGTTTTATTTTTTAGTGTAAGGTGCATACATAACTTGGCGGCATCAGTAAGATTCGTCATACTGAATAGTTTGTCTCTGTGTAGCTCCTCATTTTGCTGCTTACTGGTTAAGGTTGATAAATTATTTATTAGTTGTAATGGTTTTCATCGTTTTCTGAACGTTCAGCTACAGTAAATTGACAAAAGGCTTGCGTGCCTCAAAGTGCAAATAATAATTTGATTTTGAACAGTTTCTGCCAAGCATCTTGACCTGCATAATTCCAAACCATCCTGGTAAACAAATTTTCTCTGCTCATAAACTTGGCACTAACGTTCCCAACTTCCATCAGGGTACCGGTGTACCGAACTACGTTGAGGTACGAATGCGATTTGGGTCACTACATGATCGGTCAAGCGGAAATCACGTGTCAAGCTGATCGTTCTTACTCTTCTCAAGCTCCAGACTGTTCTCCAGTGTCGTGCGGTGATCCAGCGTCAGTGAGGAACGGAGTAACCGACTACAAAGGTAATCAGCAATGAAGGCGTCTTTGATAACATTCTGCAAAACTTGGTGGCAACTTAAGTTCTATTTGTAATGCACGTTAGTTTTTCACCTATGGAACGTTTGTGTAAAAGAAGTCAATACGTCAACAAACAATGTATAACTCTTTTGCAAATCGTTATCTCGCAATACTGCAGAAAATTGGAAAACTTTCAACTTGCAATTTTTTCTAGCTAATCAGTTGTCATGGGTGGAAATGTGAAATGTGATAAAAGCTGCGGTGATACACCACGAACAAAAACTGCCACTCCACGATTATTTGCTCTTGGCTTGTAACTACAAACCTACATGCAATTCTGAACGTTTCCTTAACTGCCCGAAATTTATCCGACTGCTGCTTTGGTATTCTGACGTTAAAATTGTTTGGTGACTTCTATTCCCTCTGACTGCACGTGTTTCAATCTTAACGTATCCCTAAGATAATATTACGAACAAAGAAACTTGTACTATGCTGCACCATTTTCGTCAGTCTGCAAATCCATCGAAGCTAAATAGGCCGACAGAGCAGGTTTCACCATTTGATTGCAATAACGTATGTTACGTCGATAAATGTAGTTTAGTGTCCACGGCAAGACACCCAATTATCCACCCGCACATGTGTTTTATTGGCACGCATTTCCAGCGCAAGTGATCACAGTGAATTTTGATTCGCTTGCAGCAACGACATATCAAGAGTCTCTCCATTATTCGTGCTTGCCTGGCTATGATCTTCTCGGTAACGGCAATTGGGTTTGTTCGCACAACAAGCAATGGATACCATCGGACCCTTCAGCCGAACACCCACCCATTTCAGGTTTGTTCGTGGCACCCGCGATAGTGTTCATGTAGAACTTTTTTCTGTCAAATAGAACCGGAGCATCGTGTTTCGCATTCTGCATTTTCACTGGGAAAATAGCGCTCGGCTGTTGAAGCTTTAAGCAGATTTGTTACTTCGAGTTTTGCGTCTTCTTGGCGCTGGGTCTGGAACATTCCTCTGCGACAGTAAGCCCGCTTTTCACTCTCCTGCGAACGTATTATCACCATGCGTGATGAACTTTACTTTTTGAGATCGATAATAATTAAACTTAGGAAATGATTGTCGAAGTCGCTGCTTCGCAAACTATCCTCAACTTTTTGTGTCATTCAATGACAGTGACTCCGCTGAGAAGGCGACGTTCACTGCCAGGATCGTCGGACAACGATGCATCTGGTTCCGGCTTCTTTAGCGAACCTTCACATTCAGCTGATTCAGGTCATTTTTGCGATGTGTTTGCAGCAGTGCGGGACAGGTCCGCTGTTGTGACCTAGCTATAATATTCTTAAAGATCCTTGGTCTCAATATAAGCAGAAAAAAGAACCTAAGCCAAACGTTTCAGCGGATCCCGCAAATTCGAAACCTTTACAGAAATACAATATTTTTCTTGTCTTGGCAGATTTCAGCGCACCGGACGCTTTGATGTTACGAAGCTTTCAACCTTCAACAGGTGGGAGATAGTTTGTTCGTCGTCTATTCAGCTTGCGCTGGCTGAGCAAAAAGTCTCTGTGTTCGGAGTAAAGAGATTCTAAAACAAGAAGCTATCGTTTTTATCAACGTAAATCACGCAACCGAATAGCTGCCAGATAGAAACTTAACTCCTGTGCCTGTCCTTTCTTCGTTCCATTGTAAAGGTCGTGTAACGTCTACCATTAAAATACCACCATGGAAACACTGCCACGTCAAGAGATGACTTTGGCCTTCTTTATCGATGAAAATAAAAAATGTCAGTTGATATTACATGTTGCATTTGGGTGTGATTAGCAGCACTTCGTGCTTGTTAACTAATGGCTGAACCCATTTACACATTCTTCCCTTTCCAGTGCTGCTGTCAGAAGAAGCAACCGCACACACTCTACCGACGTGCGAACCAAGCCCATGTCGAAGTCTGCCGGACTTAAAGCATGGCATGCCCATCAATTCAACGGAGACGTTTGTGTTCGGAGATTCCGTTGCTTTCATTTGTGATAACGGATTTTACTTAAGCGGTTAGTTGTGCTTCTATCAACTTGCATTCAGAGCGTCGTCATTCCACCCTAAAAACCCGACGTCACTGCCCTTTGCTTATTTCGATAGTTTTTGCACCAATTCCCGTAAATCACATGATGTATTTTTGCAGTATTCGCGAGTGAATGTCTTTAAAAATCGAAACTGAACGAAGGTTTTTTGTTGGTTCATAGGTGAGAGGAAACTGTACTGTTTTGTCACCATGTTTCAAGATGCCTTTACAGCTCTGAGTAACTTTTCACAAACTGCGGGTTTGACAAAAGTACATCACTCTTCTTTTATTTATTTACAACGCATGTCAATGCATTATTTGTCCCTTCAAGTCAGCGCTTTTGCAGTTCAATGACTTTCATCTGCTGATAAATGCAGTTCATCTGGTTCTGATGCGCTTTCGAAATACCTCTTCAGGAGCTTCTGTGTTGAAATGTTTGGAGGACGGCAACTTCGGTCCACCACGGATGCCAACCTGCGAACGGGAGTCGTGCGGAGCGCCGCCTATGGTGGAACACGCCTCATTCGATACTGTGTCTGTCGCAGGTGAATTGCGCTGAACCCGAGTGCTGGCGTGTGAAACAAATGCAGTTGCTGTTGACAACTGAATTGCTGTTTTATATATGGACGTCCTGGGGCATATTTTGACAGTAGCTTCTGGGAGAAACGCTTTGCAGAAACGTCTGATGCCTGCGTTGACGTTAGCCTATTACGCGTTTGCAGGAACCTTGTCGTACGCAATTCTACGCAACTCACGCACAAACATTTGATTTTTCAGGTTCTCTGGCGCTTTACGTTTTTGAGGATGTTGTCACGTACACCTGTGACGTAGGCTACGAGTACCAGTCCACTACGCCGGTCAACGTCATCACTTGCGCCGAAGATGGAAACTGGACCCTGGCCAAACCAGATCCGTGTCCTCCCGTTTCATGCGGAAACCCTCCGACGTCCGACCACGTCATCGTGTCTGGCAATGATTACACGTACGGCGAGGTTGTCACTTACACCTGCGAGTCTGGATACAATGTTGTTGGACAAACTGAACTGACATGCACATCACGCAAGTAAGTGGTTTGGACTGCCATCGATTGACATCCTTGCGAAGCAAGTGTTCGGCTGCGTTTTACGCGGTTCAAGTTTTTCACGTAATTCAAGGCGCGGATTGCTGAAAGTCTGTAGAACAACCGATCTGATTGATGGGTCTTCAGACAATACTGTTCGTCGAGTGACTTGGACCTGTCAGGTTTCATGTGGTTATGGTACGAAGGGTTTTTGATCTGTATGTTTTCAACTTGGCGTAGAAGTCAAAATGTAATTCGGTGCTATAAAAAATTTCAACCATTTCTGAAAAAGATTTCGATCGGTTATGTTGTCAGTATTTACCCATGTAGGTCTTCAATCTTTAGCATTATAAGCAACATGTGGCAAGCACAAGATATTCTCAGAAAATTCGGTCTAGCTATGAAAGACACTCAGAGCAAAGTTTGTCGGTACAGCGGATGACAAGGTACACCCACAATTGCACCGTTGACGCTTCTGCAGTTGGTTGATTAATTCTGAGTTGTTTTTTATTGTTGTGGAAAAATCAAATTTCCTAATCAAATTGTTCCACTAGAAAATCAATTATAAAGTCAACTCCACACAAGTCCAGCATTTTAACAAAGGATATTTTATTTTCTACACATATCGTAATCTCTAATGCTACGACCCGGTAGAATGAGCATAGTTGCAGTCTTTTGCAGTCTTTCGCGTGTAGAAAGCACTGAAGGTTACAAAATTAAAAACAAAATTAATCCGTTTTTTTCAAACTGCGCAGAAAATGGTCGCCAGCTTCAGCACCCACGTGCTCCCCAGTGTCGTGCGGACGTCCGGAGAAGATTGCTCACGGATTGTACACGAACGAGCAGTCCGACGACAAACTGGCCTTCACTTTCCAACGCACGGCCACGTACAGCTGCGAATCTGGTTACGAGTTGAACATCAATCCTGCACAGAAAGCGACGCTAACTTGCCTGGCCACCGGAATGTGGGACGCCCTCGCCCCTCTTTGTCGGCCTGTGTCGTGCGGACCACCGTCTAGCATCACCAACGGTCATTACACCGGCACCGTCTTTACTTACGGCCAGGAAGTCAGCTACGCCTGCGCTTTGGGTCATGAAATGACGGTAAGACTAGGTTGTTTAAAACCAAATTATTCACAATTTGAATACATTTTATATCAGTTTTTTATGTTTGTGTATTCGTAATGAATATATGTTCCGTTGTACTACATTTTCTCATTTTTGAAAAACGTTTAAAAATACTTCTCGCTACTGCGATAGTTGCAACTGTTTCTAAAATGTCGTAATTTAAACGCAGTGTTTATGTGACGTGAAAATCGTCATTAAATAGAGTTTTTTGCGCTTAAATTGCACGTAACTACAATGGGTACACTTTCCTGGTTGATTTCTTCTTATAGGACTTCGGCAAAGCGTCATCATTACGATTATTACTTGTCCTTGGACGGTACACTACACCCCACAGCGTGTTGTTCACCCGAAACTTTTTAACCACTCCGTTTTTTGGACTTCGTGTGCGAAGTAGAATTGATTTGTCAGCTTTGCAGCAAACGGAAACATCGGACAGTTGAGCATCCCAGCTTGACATGAAAACGCGTGCTTTAAATTGAGTATTACCGCGTTCCGAACCAACACCAAGCGTTCTTGTTTTGCTAGGGCGACCCGGTGTTGGTGTGCGGCGCAGACAGACAGTGGTCTTCACCAACCCCGTCATGCACTCCTGTGACCTGCGACCGGCCTCCTCACGTTGAGCACAGCCAGCACACGCTGTCGCCAGCTTTGACGTACGGGAACTCAGTCAGCTACCAATGTGATCCCGGTATTTCCGCGTTTCTTTCTTTCGCCATGAACCACGTTTGCTGATTACTCAGAAAAAGAGATGTTTGCGATTAGCCAGCGAAACTGTATAGATCAGTGGCTTTCAACCTTTTTTGTATCGCGACCCATTATAGCAGCCCACTATAGCTCAACAACCCTCATCTAAAACTCCAATGAAGCAAACGTAATACAGCTGTGTACATAAAATGTCTACTCGTGACCCCTGTGGATGTCGCAACCGCAGGTTGGAAACCACTGGCATAGATGAAAGTAACTGGTACTCACGATTCGTGACTGATCACTTTTTGTGTTTAAAACTGTGCCAAAGTAAGTTTCTACAAATCATTAAAAGCAGTGTCTTTTTGTGGAGTTCATGTAGCTTTTATGTTTTGTATCCTGCTTTCTTGCGTTTTCAACTTTTCATCGCGTCTTCTGCATTTGAATGCTTGGCGAAATTTCAAGCACAAGAAACGTATCGGTGATTAAACTGAAATTCATTGGAATGTTGCCGTCATCGTTCATCAACGTACTGCTAGGCTCCTAGGCTTAGTCCCGCGTGTTCGTCGCGTTGTTAGACGCCATTCTTGAGAAAGTTTAAGTGACTTCCAGAGAATAACTTTATTCAGGTTATTATCGAATTGGACACCAGACCCTGACTTGCACTGCATTCCGCATCTACGACCTTCCACCACCAGTCTGTGCTCCAGTCTCCTGTGGCAAGCCTACACCGCCCGAACATGCCCATGTGGTTGAGGTCAGTGGCGCGGTGACTTTTGGTCACAACGTCACTTACCAATGTGACAACGGATACAACATGCGCTCAGGTGTGATACTGCGTTTTGCATCCAATTTAGGATCATACTGTCTTTTCATCTCAGTGACTGTAGTTCAATGTCCGCATGCAAGAAGCAGTCATTTTCTAGTCATTTTTCTGTCCGCATACAAGAAGCAGTCATTTTCTAGTCAAACAGTCATTTTTCTGTCCGCATGCAAGAAGCAGTCATTTTCTAGTCAAACAGTCATTTTTCTAGTCATTCTCTAGCTCTGACTGGAACGTTGGGTAATGCAGAGTCGCTTCTTTGTTACCTTCTGCTGGGATATAGTTCAATTTCATCAGGTTCGTTTTGCTCTCTCTGCAATGACACGAGTGATCTGCCAGCGGCACTACTATCGTAGTGAGACTCCCTGTTTGCGCTAAGAACGAGACGGCTGCAAGTACCCTCTTTCAAATCTTCGGTATGACCCGACCAGGAATCGAACCCAGTCCATCAACTTTAGCGACGCGTGCGCAAACCACTATGTCATTTTACCAGCGCTGTGGTAAATGCAATTCATGCGTTGTTAATTCTGGAAATCTTCTTCACTCTTTCTTCCTCGCAAATTTGAATATTTAATAAAAAGAATTGGCGTTGATTTTATTAAATGGTTCTGGAAATGTTTGGACTTGATCCGCTAGTTTAATAAACTTGGCGAGTTGCAAAAATTAATTCAATGACCTGAACACAGTCACTGAAAGCGCAACCACCTTTTCAGTTTCATTCCCAAAGAACCCAGGTTTACAAAAAAGTAGTAACATTAGGTAATAAAAATCTTCCGACACGATTTCTGATTAAAATTGTGCATACCGAAAGTGCCCATTACACCGCAGTTTTTTAGCGTGTGATGCAGTCGACTGAACTACGTGCGCTAATTGCCAGTTTTAACTTTTTTAAGAATCTTTGTTATGTTGCAGGAAAAGAACAGCAATCGGTTACTTGCACTGCCCAGGCCACGTGGAGCGATACTTTCCCCGTGTGCGATATCGTGACGTGCGGGCCGGTGACATCACCGGAACACGGAAGCGTCGGCGTTACGTCAGAAACTTATCTATCGCAAGCGCATTTCGCATGCGATCCTGGTATGTTGCAATTTGCGCTGTACGTTCTCTGTTACTTTATGAGCAATGTTGGAACACTAAATCTGCGTCTTTTATCGCCTTGTATTTTCTCCGTAAACACTGAAATTGCTCAAGCGAACGCCTGATAAGTTATGATCTATTTTGTTTTGAAAATGCGTTGAACGTGCAATTAACAACTTGCAATGGCAGAGTGAAGGTACTGCTGATCCGCCAACCACCTCACTTTGTGTTTTGGAGATAATCACAAATACTTGTAAAGTTTTTGGAGTTGAAATACGCCTGAAGCACCAGTCCATTTCCCTGCCTTTTCTGACTCTTGCAAGCATCCCGTTAGCGAAAAAACATTTTTACTCCTAGCTCAACAAAAACCAGGAACAAACGTATAATTGCATCCAAGGTCGTGACCCAAAAATTATTAGATATATTGTGGAATTGCGTCTTCTAAGAAAAAACACTCATGTTTTATTATGTTCAGACAATAACCATTTGCAGTTTTAAGTAGTGTGTTGAGGCTTGTTTCGGCTCTTTTTTGTCTGATTGTGAATGTTCGCCACCGACCTTACGGCACTTTCCACGCAGGTTACGAACTACGAAGCGACGGCCCGACGAATAACTGCGACGCAGCGACGACGTGCTACATATGTCAAGCAGTCGGCAGTTGGGGATACGGGAACGGTTCCCGCGCGCAGCCGATCCGATGCGAACCCTTATCTTGCGGAGAACCCACGGCTCTTGTGAATGGAAGGTTTGTAGATACTGTGGGCGCCTTGACGTTAGCTCAGCGTTTTGACTGTGCATGCCTAACGATAAAGCGACATCGGATTAATTATTTGTGAAAAGACTGGTTGCATTGTCCTGTTTTTGAAACGTAACGTCATCAAAATGTCACGTCATCGACTTGTGATATCGCTGAATCATTTTTCAAATCAGCGTAATGGCACATAGGTTTGTAGCGGATTTTTGCCCTCCGTGGTCCCACACCAGAAAGTAACCAGAACAAGTTGGAAACGTAATCATTCCAAGTGTACGTTTTTCGGACTCAAGATCTCTATCCGTTGTCGTTTAAAATTTACTGTGTGTCCTTGCAACGCACTTTCCCGTCGTGTCAAACCGTGAACTGTTCGAAAACGTTTCATCTCTGTTTTTCATACTTTTGCTAACACGCTTTCGATCATCAACCAGGTTTCGTGACCGTTGGTAACGACTGGAGCTGAACTGTTTTAAAGATTATGAATTTTGCGATTTTCGCAAGCTGTCCTTTCATGGCCATCTTTGGTCTGTGCCCGAACCCGAATTTTTTTTGAGGTTTCATATCTTGTCACAACAAAAATTTGATACAAGTCTACTGTCAGTAGTTGGTTGGAGGCACCAAAAGTTTGGCAGAAATTTAACCGCTTGTCGAGTTGAGGCGCACAGTCTATACATTCAGTCATAGTACCGTGTCTTCAACAATATTTGCCCTCAGGCGTCCAGCGTATTTTGTTCCACATCCGCACGCTTGTTATTATTGTATGAATAGTTTTACTTCTTCAGTGCAGTTTCTCAAAAGAAGATAGTTGATTGGACAATACGGCAAGTTTTGATGAAAGTGTCTTGAATCCTTTGGAATATGGAAACGAGTTTTTTTAAACAGCATATTCAAACAAACGCATTCAAAACTTATCGATTTGCTTATTTTATAGATTTTTAGTTAAAACATTTCCCGGGGCGCTGACAAATAAACAATTGTTTTTTCCTTGACAGGGCCCACGCTGACTCCCATCTGTTCCAAAGCACCGTGACGTACAACTGCGACCCTGGTTACGAGCTCTTCCCACCCTCTACGTCGCAACTTCGCTGTCAAGCCAACTATCGATGGGGTCCAGAAACGCCCCCAGTGTGCCGTAGAGCGGCCTGTGCCACTCCTGTAGCTACTCCCCACGGCCAGTTTGAAATTACCAAACACGCACCGATTCTAACTGGAACCAGGGGTGGAGAACGTGCGTACCTGTATGAGGACGTGGTGCAGTACAAATGCGATAGCGGGTATCGTCTTGCTGCTCCACACGAAGGTGCCCCTCCACATACGGGATTGCTTCTGTGCCTTGCTACTTCGCAGTGGGACCAGGCAGCGCCTGTATGCGAACCTGTGCCCTGTGGCTTGGCGCCACCAAGGAAGTTTGGCTATGTGTCTAACGGCGAATCAACAAAGACGTTTGTTTTCGGCGAGGTGGCCCGGTACTCGTGTGATGTCGGGTACGAGTGGACTGGCGAAGCGAGCGAAGAAGAACTCGCCTGCTCTGCGACTGGGTGAGCAGAACTTGTCCTGTTTCATGAAGACAGCAAACTTTATCTTGTAGTGAACCATAGTTGTGAAACCAGCACCCATTTTATTTCTCAATGCCAATAAGCTATTCGAATAGAAAATCATTGTGTACAGTATGTTTGTCATAAAGGATCTTTAGGTTTGAAACTTAGAGAACGTCAGGGAAAAATATTGTTTGTTTTTGAGCAGCCAGTGGTCGCCATCTCGAGCTCCTGCCTGCGAACCGGTTTCGTGTGGATCCGATCCTATTGTGACAAACGGGAAGATTCAGAACGCTGTTGGGGGTACGCCTCAGCGGCGGGTCTTTAAATCAAAAGTCACGTACCGCTGCTTGGAGGGATATTTCATGACAGGCAAAGGTGTGTGGTTTCTTTCCCATCACGTCGTATTTTATTTTGTCAAACAGGCCAATGCCCCCAACTGAGCACACATGTATTTACGGGCAGATTGGTATCTTGGGTCAGACAAGTATGAGCGAACGATTTTGTTAACTAAAATCTTCCTGATTCTTTTCTGCCCGAAAGTGAGCTCTAGCACGTGAGCAGTAGCATGTTTTTTCGTCGTTGAAAGTAGGTTGTGTTCCTCCAACCAGCAAAAATATCCTCACCTCCAGTGCGTTTTGTAACTTTTTTGTAAGTTTTTGTTGAATGACTCTGCCGAAAGCTTTGCTTTTCCTCCTCTTTCTATTCTGTCCTCAACACGCCGTTGCGCCTGTGTTAGATGCTTTTCAGCGATATTCAAGTTTCTGAAAATACCGGATTGCATGCTTTTTCATTTGCGCAGTTCATGCACTTAACTCTGCATTCTCACTTAATTTTTTGCTGTTTCAGATACGGTGGAATGCACTGCCAGCAGACTGTGGTCAAATGACCCGCCGACTTGCAGCCCGGCACCATGCCCCCCGCTGCCAAATGTCCAGTTTGCGCATCCTGTTTCCAAACCACCGGCTCCCGCACCTCTCCTCAGAATGGCAGTTATGGACTCTTTTTCGGGAAGCGGTGACTTACCTGAGACTGAACCTCAAAGCGAAGAAAAAGAACCGGTGCCGCCTCACGAAGAGTCTGAACCAATCACAGCGCGCCGTGTGGTGCGTCGATCGGCAACGTCGCGAAGCTACGTGTTCGGTGACGTCGTTTCGTTCGCGTGTGACACTGGCTATCGGTTAAATTCAACATCAGTGGACTTCCTCAGATGCGGTTCCGGAGGGGAGTGGCTTGCGCCATTGCCCGTATGCGAACCCGTGCCGTGCGATCCGTTGCCAGAAATGTAAGAAAATCGCTCGATTCCAACTTTTTCAGAACCAAAAAGGATAAGTTCTTATGTAGAATGAGAATGGATGTACTAGATTTCTTGTGTCCGTGGTGGACTTTGGCAATTTCGAACAGTTTTGGCAGCTTTTCACACGATATCACGTATTGTCATATTTCTATACCGGTGTTTGCTTCTGTTACTTTAAGTGAATATTGTTTCACGTAAAACATAAGCGAGCTTGCCTGCAAGTGAACGAGATGAAGCTCCCACGGACTAAAATTATCACCAAATTCCCGGTTACCTCGAACGAAACTTACCTTCGCCTCTTGTCGCAGACCAAACGCGCGCCGAGTGGGAAACAAATTCACGTTTGGGGAACAAGTGTCCTTTGAATGCGACCAAGGTTACGAGAGCGACGTCAGAGACGTTAACATCTTCACTTGCAACGCCGGAGGAAATTTCCAGGTCTGGTCTGACGATACGATGTCCACTGCGCCTCCGCGAAAGCTACAAATGCCGACATGTGCGAGGGTTTCGTGTGGAGAGGCCCCGGTGGTAAACAACGCACACATCGTAAGCGGTTCAGTGCAAGACTACGTCTTCGAGGTATGAGACGCCTTTGATTTGCATTTGTACCTTGCAGTTTTTCAGGTTTTTTGGTAAAAGGTTTGATTGACGCGTAGTTCTCTTGGAGCTAACACTTCTGCGATAACATTCATGTGATCACGAGGATTCGTTCATTTTCATCCCCGCTTCTCCTCTCGGAAGGGTGGCGGGAGCAGTGGCTCTAGCAGTATTCAAAATAACTCAAGTTTTTAGCAATCTCAGATGGTTCTGCTTGCTTCACACCAATACGGGACCAAGACAGGCCGGAGATGTAATCACACCACCTGGCCCTTGTTCTGGGTCGCTTTCCCGTGGATGTAGCCAGCAGCACTTGCCTCGCCAATCTTTCGTGGGACATTCTGGTCACATGGCCACACCGTGTACTCTTCGCAAAGTATCATATACCCGCTGCTTGTACTTGAGATAACACTCTTTCAGTTATAACCGAAGATTTATGACCATAGGTCAGGATCGGAGCAAAGACCGATTTAAAATCTGGCAACTTTGCAGTGTTTGAAAGCTCCCATTTTGTGACTACAGAGAGATAAAGCTCACGCACAACTGAGTTTACTTTTTCAATCCACGCATCAATCTCCTTGTTCCGTCTTGTGTCACTCGTGACTACACCCCAAGGTACTTGAATTCTCGAACTGTTGCAGTGTAATGACGCTTATATGCAGCTTCCACTGCCTTGGGTTTCTTGATAGACATGGGACCTTGGTCATTTCAGAGTTGATTTGTATTCCCGCTCGGTCGCACGAAGCAGAAAATCGATCAAGTGCATGTTGAAGACTCTTTTCAGAGGGTGCAAGCAGTAGCAAGCCATCCGCCAAAAGCAAACGGTTGATCCTGTAGCTTCCAATAGCGACACCCTCGTTGACTAGACTGTGACTGTCTATTCAATTCATACAGGCTCTGAAGAGTAGTAGTGACAGAAAATAACCTCGGAGTTCAACACCCACGGTGAATGGTTGTGATTTAACTCTGGCAACACGGTCACAAACTTCTGAACAGAAATACAACGATTTGACGGTCAACAACAGGTGGCCGTCAACACTGTACTCCGCAGTACCCCCAAAGCTTTTCAATAGGAACGTTGTCGTATGCATACTCGATGTCGACAAAACATATATACGTCTTTCTTTCGATGCCCTTCCAAAACAGTAATTGACATACACGAGTCAGCCAAAGAACTCCTTGTCGATTCAAGACTTTGAGCATTTCATGTGGAATTTCATTACAACCTGCAGCCTTCCCAGACTTCAGTGTTTTGACATTTGACAGCAAGGAAAACTTAGACTGCAGTGACAGTATTTTGCTCCCCAAAATGTACCTCCTGATGTTATAGACTGTGTGATAGTGACTGGCTTCAAAAGACCTTAAAAATATTCTCTCTACATCCGTCAAAGATGCCCTCCTTATTGCTAAGTAAAACACCATTTTGCTCCTTGATGGGATCTGGCAGCCTTGAGATCTTTTGCTGCGGTGACGCCGGATGGTTTGCCAAAACACTTTGTTGACTTGCCAGTAATTGGAATCATGTTATTACCTGAAATTCTGCCAAGATTGCATTTTGGATTGTTTCACCGTGACAGCTTCGGACTTTCACGCCTCAGCATACCGCGAATGCAAATACATTTTGCTTTGTTCTCAAGCCGAGGCCTTGTAGGCTATCTTCTTTGCTTCAAAAGTGATCAACAAGACATTAAACAAGATATTTGTATTTCCGTCTTGGTTCTTGTCTCTGTTATAGTTATGCGCGTAAATGCAGTTGGTCCTTTAACATTCTGTGACTTCGTAAGAAGTGTAGGAACAAACACAATGTAAACAGCTGTAAAACATTGTAGGATACCTTGACATACAATTGCAATGACGGATACAACTTGCGAGGACACTCCATACTGACGTGTCAATCAAACAAAAGTTTTGATCATGAAAGACCGGCATGTGAACCTGTTTCTTGCGGTCAGCCACCAGAGCTTCCCAACACCAACAGAGAGGGTAAGGTTTTCGAAAATTTTGTCGCTGTTATACTCTTGTTGTCCTGTTTTCATGCTGCGAAATTCGACACCTTTGATAAATTAACCATAACAAGGTATGCCACCGGAAAATAATTTTGCGGTTACAGAGAAATAGAATGACTATTCAGCTTGTCTACTTCAAAGCAGATGGCTACTTGCGCAGGAATTTAACTGTTACTGTGCAACGCCCAAGCTACCATGTTTTTAGCAAATATTTTGCTCGCACCAAGTTTTAATTTGATGGTCGTGACAGCGAAATTGAAGAGTGCTTTATTTATGGTTAGACGCGCTCACTTCTTTATTTTGCTTTGTTAACGGCTAAACCCAGTAAAATCTCGCACACGAAGACTTCCAGGGTCGCTTTATGTGTCAAAGCCTGGTCGATGAACCTCATCAGCTCGATCGCGCACACTAGTTAAATGTCTTTGATGCAGTTTCGTCAACTGTATTTGAGGGTACTGCCACGTACACGTGCCATCACGGCTACGTGCAGCAGACAGAAACGATCACGTGCCAAGCTGATGGTCGGTGGTCGCCTAGCAACATGGTCTGCGAGCGAGTGAGCTGCGGCATTCCGCCTCCTCTGACATACGGCTTCGTAGGTAAGCCTGCAATGTCTGGTTCTTTCATGTCCTTGCAATCTGTCAGTTGTGCTGTTATCGCTGGTTGATATTAAATTGTGATGGGAATATTTCACACTAGATAAATTAGATAGTTACATGCTGTAGATTGAGTTCAGATTAGTACAGAAGCTGTTTATCGACTATTTTGGTCAAATGTTCGACTGTAATGCTAAGAAAAAAATTCTGCAAAAACCAAAGACCACACTTTTGTTAAATTTGCTGCTTAATGTCAGCCAGGATGCACTTGACTCCCGAAACATACACTTCATATTCTCTTCGGAACTAGTATGTTGTTTTGGCTATGTCAGTAATTGCTTGTAAACAACTTAACTCTATTCCAGGGCTTTTTTAAGGAAAATGCTAGGTACCCAGTACGGACCTGTAGGTACCCGATTTCTCTGATTCTAGGGACCCGATTTTCCCTGATTCTAGGGACCTGATGATAAGTTTCTCTGATTCTAGGGACCCGATTTTCAAAACACCTTAAAAAACCCTGCTCTAGTCCTTCATTACTGTTAGTGTTAACCACAGCTTGTTTTGTTGAACTTGCTGTACGAATTGAATGGTATGGTGCTGCTAGGTCACAGTCAAGTACGAGTCGCAAACCCCAAAACTGACTACTGTTGCTCAAAGTGTCTCTCGTTTTTTCCAGATATAAATGACACGAGATACGGCGATCACGCCATCTACAATTGTCATCCGGGTTATTTGATGTCTGGCTCCACGGAGAGAGTGTGCCTGCCTTCGGGAAATTGGTCCGAGGCATGCCCGGTGTGCGCACCCATCGATTGCGGACTTCCGGATGACCCGCGCAACGGTTACCACGTTGCAAAAGAGAACTACACTTTCGGAGAAGTTGTTCTGTACTATTGCAACGAAGGTAGGGTTGCTAGCAGACTATTTCAAACTCAAAATTTATAAAATGTGATACTCGAAAACCAAAGACCTGATAAAGTCGCTGGAGCTGACATACATTTTTCAAGGTGTTCGTAACGAGGTCAAACCATTAAAAGTCAGTGGTAGTTAATGTCACATATGCCATTGCAGTGTTTCGCCGTTAAACAGACTTGCCGAAAAACATCTGAAAATGTCTTTTCCAAGCGGTCTTGGTGTTTTAGGAGCACTTATAAATTCATTTTTGTGCAATGGTCTCAAAGCCCCGCGTTTTGCAAATCTTAGTGACCAGTTCAATTTGTGTGATTAATGGAGCAACCTGCAGGTAATGAAATGGACACTTAGGTTGGTCAAGCACTACTTAAGTAATTATTTAGCATTTTAGTTCTCTTACAAGCGCTTTATAGATTCACACGAAAACCTGTCGCCAATTAGGGTCTCCTGGAGTGTTGTTTAGCTGATGAAAGGGCGTAAAAATGTAATCAGCGTTTATCGAAACTCAGTAAATTTACGAAAGGTACCAAACTCATGTATTGTCGTCTAGGTTAGATATTTAAAGTAAACTTCTGTATGAGAAGGCTTACTCCCATACACTTCCGTAGCGTTGTGTTTGTTCAAGCTTTTGGTCATAGCACAGTACTACTTTGTTGACGGTTTCTTTTCAACCCCTTGCATTTTTCGTGTGTAAAAAATTGAATTTGAACGAAAGTTAGTGAATGCCAGTTGACCTTTTCGTTGATGTCATCCCCTTTTTTATTTATTGTCACCTTGCAGAGTTCACGTGCGAAAAGCACGGGTGTTGTTCTTCCAATCCAGTTTGACTCAAACGTATCGTTTCATTTATATTACACCAGGTGGTTTTTGAATGAAAGTACCTTTTTATAGTGTTAGTTATTTTGCCGTGGACCCACTAGTTACAAGCAACTACACATGTTTCTGTTGTAGTAATTGCTTCCAGAATAGCTGATATTATCATGCTTTTTTGGTTAACTATTATTTCGCTATTAAAATGCAATGGCTACAATAAATGCTTTCAAAGGTATCGGACTATCGGTATTCCACTTGCAAAACATTTCCACATACAGAAGTTGCTGAGTTGATTGTGAACGAGTTGAAACCTATATATCCTGAACCTTGACAACGACAAGCTGTTGACGTGTTAGCGCTTCTATTTCCTGCTTTTACCAAACTATGCTCCACTGTTATAACTCTCGAATGATGAATAAATGAAATAGAAGTCTAAACTATTCCTCATTGCTTGCTATGATGCGTTTCAGGCTATGTACCCACGGGAGAATTATTCGCTATGTGCATGGCGGGCGGGTCGTGGTCAAAATCCCCACCTCTATGTTCCCGTAGATCTTGTGGTTCTACTCCTGCCGGGACGGCAGCTTCTCCGATCCATCCACCCACCGAGCATTTCTTTGGAGACAAAGTCACTTACCTGTGCGATTATGGGTACGAGGAGCGCTTCCCGAGGCATTGCACTCATTTTCTTAATTTTTTTTCAGTTACGTAGTTCGTTCATATGGGTTAAGGCAGAATGTTTCATGTGCATGTTTTTGTTAAATTTTTGCACGTGTTCGCCTTTTACAGTTACTGGCAACTGCTGAGCGCATTAGAATTCTCCCCAGCTTTTTTAAACAGAAAGGATTTTTGCTATAGCTTAAATTTACCAACAGATTTCTTTATGCACAGAAGTGTTCCCAAACTTTTAAGATGCAATGAAACTTTGAGTCATATTTAAAGGGTTTACAAAGCGAACCCTGAAAGACAACCAAAAAAAGAATTCAAAGAAAAAGCTTTTTAACATGATTTGCTGTGATAATAATATTGGTATTAAATGGTAAACCTGTTAGATATGGCTCAAAAATTTCATTGCCTGTCGAAGTCATGCTTCGGTGTTCTCCAAACCTGCTTCCGTCCTTAGTTGATTAAATTATTATTTATCCTGTGCTCGTTGAGTGTTACCGCATCATACCCCATGTTTGTTTGTGATTTTACGTCTCAGCCACGAGTTTTCAACAGCTGATTCAATAATATGCACGAGCAACGGAACGTTTAACCTTTCACCGCCAGTGTGCACCCCCGTCAAGTGCCCCTCACCTCCTAACATTCCGAACGCTCAGGTAGTGCCGGGTAAGTGACACAGACTCAGTGATTTATGCGCATGATGTCAGAAGACAAATGCTCTCTCCGGCCGTGCTGCTGGACATCCAATGCTGCCGATGCATTGGTGTAAAGTATGTGTGCTGCATAAAAAGTGATGCTTGCCGCTCGGCAACTCCTCTTTTTTTACCTTGTTTGAATGAGTTGGAAATGTAAGAAAGACGACGCTTGGTACGAAACGCGTAGGTTAGGCGCGTTTCCAAAAAAGTCTTGTTTCAGGTTTGCGTCCTGCTTTTGGGGTGTTTTCCGTGTAAATCTTATTTCTACACTGGTCTCAGGTTCGCATAAGTTTCACGCTACAAAAAAGGCATTTACAGCCGCTTGAAGATGTTTTTCCACAACGTGACAGCGAAACTTTCAGGGCCCCGAGAGTACATGGTGTATCGCGAGCAAGCCGAGTACCAGTGCGTGGTCGGACACGTCTTGAACGGCAGTAGGAGCTCGCTCAACTGCACCGGTTCCGGGACGTTTTCTGAACCGGAATTCTCGTGCGTGCGTGTGCGTTGCCCTACTCTTCCACGAATCGATCGTGGCTCTCTTTCACGGCGCACTGGCGTGTTTGAGGATGTGGTTGAATACAGCTGCGTTGATGGGTGAGTGTTGAACGTGCTCGAATATCGATGAAAGTCAGGCATTGTTAAGTTTCTTGCTTTTTAAGTAAGTCATCACGGGATTGTTATCATGCATACGACAGTTTGGATATCTGATGGTTGTAACCGCTTCTTCGCAAGTGCAATGTAACATTTAGGCACTCCGATAAAGCCTGACCAATTTGAGATCAACTGCATGCAACACTTACGTATTTTCCGCTAATCCAGACCACTAGGTCCACCACGACAGCAAAACTCAAGGCTGTTTGAAAGCCATTGTGGACACGTGTTCACAATTTCTTTTTACCGGACGAAGCCTGATATGCAGCCCTTAATTGCTTTGAATTTAAAATGATACGTCTTTTACTTTGCAGTTTCTTACTTCGCGGACCTGTGCAACGGGTTTGCGGACCGGACGCCTCCTGGTCAGGCAATGCACCAACGTGTCAACCTGTCTCGTGCGGATCCGCGCCTCTTGTTGAGCACGGGCGAGTTGTGGGTAAGTTTCAAACTGGAAGGGTTTCACCTTTTCTGAGATAATGTCTTAAACTAATCTGAAACTTGATAAATATTTGTAAAAGCTCCAGGCTAGATCAACATTTGAAGTATTTGGCCAGTTTTCGGACGAAATTTAATATGTGGGAGTTTCCGTTTCAAACAAGTTGTTGCTGCCTCCGTTTGATGAAATTTTCGTTTCCGATCGGTCGCTATCAGGTCACCATGTTTGGAAAACCTACAGCAACTGCTGCGTTGCGGAATACATTGTGTGGTTATAACACGCTATCAAGACAAGCTCTGTGCAACAGCTCATTACTTTTCTTTTTACATGCGAGCTAGGAAGCGTGTTTTTCGGCAGTTGGTGTTGCAATATTAGTACTGTTGTTGCAAGGAATATGTTTCATTGAAAGCACATTCATTTCTTGCGTTAGCTTGCGCGCGAGATAGTTACTAGTACAAATCGGATATTCGAAGCTACGCGGAGGCTACATCGCATTCAAAGTCAACATCTTCCAATATGATATGTGGCGCATCGTTTACTTGTCCTTATGTTGGCGTCATGAAAGGCCAGACAGGGATGCGTATTTTGGTTTTAGCGTTTGAAGGATGCCAGTGGAGAAATCCTAATGTTAACGATTTAAAAAAAGCAAAACGTGACTTAACCGCTAGGTTTTTTGAAATACTGCACGCCTTTTGTTGTGTAAAATACTCAAATCTGCATTTACTTAAAACGTGATAAAATCCATTGATTTATATTTAGAAACAATTTCTTAATGTGCAAGAACATTACGCAACGTGTTCATGGCACAGCGGACTATGGTTTGGTTGAACTGCATAACGGTTGTAGCTTCGTGTGCTGAAAACATATGATTCCTATGGCATGTTAGCCCGATTTTTGCAACTGGTCACTTTCAAATTAAACAAGGCTTAATTCCAACTCCCTACTGCGTTGAGTTCTGTATGATTTTCTGATGAGGTTTGTATTACCGCCTTTTAAATCTTTTAGTCTATTGCTGTATGTCACCAAAAAGGTTGCCAGTGTGCAGGGCACTATTTTGTTTATTTGTTTACTTTCTCAAAACGGTCTAATTTTACGTAGTTAACCTTGAAGCAGCTTGTATTTCGAAGAAGACTATGTTCAGGCAAAGTAACCGCGATCAACTGTTTGCGTCAATTTCTTTTTACATTTCTCCATAATGTACCACTGCATCCTAAAATACTTTTAATTTGCTTTCCAGGCTTTGAGACTGCTTATCCGCTTCACTTAGATAACATTTTCAGCGAAATTTCATTAAAAAATGTTTGCAGAGTGAAACTACTGTTCTTTTAGAAACTTCCCTATAACACCGTTATGGGATTTTGAAAAACTGGCCAATAAATCTATTTTCAACTGCTTTCAAAGCAAGCAGATCTTGCTCTACTAATAAAAGTGTGCCTGCGGTAAACTCTCCTCCTAATTTTCTGGCAGACGAACTGAGCGATTACACGTACGGAATGCTAGCAGCTTATGCATGCTCGAAAGGGTACGAGTTGGAGCACTTGAACGGCGGGGTGAAGAAATGCAACGCCGATGGAAGTTTCAGTGACGGAAAAATCACATGCGTTCCTGTCGATTGCGGAAGATTTGTTCCAAATGCCCATGGCAAGTATCGATTTTATTTTTAATAAATTTACCGAGAAAAGCTTTGTTGTGCGTACGTCTTGGGTTTGTGGCCGTTTCAAAGCAGTTGACTACGTTTGCGCGTACAAACAATAAGTCTTCAGGTTTCACGTAAACAAGACGTTTGCTATCGTTGCAACACTTTATGCAGTGAGCTTTAAGTATTTTTGCTACAGCGAAATATAAATACTACTCGCATTTGCATTCTCTTAAATCAGGATGCATTTTGAAGTTAAAAGAAGTTAGCACATCGTGCTTTTCTCAATAAATAAAACGTGAAGACTTTGCCCTCGGGTACGATTCAGTATCAAGTCTTGTATTTACAACGTAAACAACTTTTTGTCCTGTTTACGTGTTCACCTGTATTTTGAATTTTCCTTGAAACTTTTGCCTTAATCTGAACATTAGAAATAACGAACATCTTGTAAAGATATCTGATTGTTTTTTTGGTTGCGAACTGAGCGAGTATACGAGATGTGTATGAGTTCGTTGGTGCAAGGCAAGCCAGTAGCAAAGCGTTGTGTTGACCAGTGTCCTTATCAGTTGCGTAACGAAGTGGACTTTTTCTTCGGTACATAAATGCTTAATTTCTTCTTCGGAATTTCTACCGTTTTGATTCTTTTCGGAAGGTAACTGTAGCCCAAGCGGCCACTACAGACAGGAGTGCTTAGAATTTTTTTAATTGTTTGTTTCCTGCTTTTGGTTGATAAAAGTTGCCTTCAACGAGACGCCGACGCAAATGCGTCAATACCTGACGCTGCTTTATCGTGTATGGGTTCAGTTTCAACATTTAAATCTTCATAAAAATCACTTGAATCATGAAACGTGGCCGTTGTTTCGTCTTGCCAACAGCAATCGTCAACCTGAAGGAAACTACTTACACCAGCTCAGCGAAGATAACGTGTCAAGACGGTTACTCGCTGAGTACGGGTCAGGATATGGTCAACTTGGTTTGCCAGGTATTAATATGTTTAAAAGTGCAGTGTATGGTCGGTTGACCACTACGGAACAAACCTAAATACCGAGTACAAGTCTCTAACTCAAATGGAAACAGAAGTAACAATATAAAAAATACTTTTGCACTGTCCATATACCGGTAAAGACATTTTTGCAATCAACAGTTTTAACAAATATTCCAAACACAATTCACAAATGACTGTAAACTTTGGCATATTGCAGCATGTCGCCAACCTGTCGCCAACTAGCTCAAAGTAGTGTTGCAGAGTAATTTCAAAGTGATACCGGAAACACATGTAAAATTCCTTGAGGTGAGAGTTGCAAAGTAAAGTTTCCTCATGACATATTTTTTCCGCACTAGTTGGCGACATCGCAATTTTTGATAACTCTGTTTTGAACAAATTTCTTCCAAGGATTTCAAACCATGTATCTTAAACAGACCCTCATTATGTAAACTTACGAGATCAAGGATGCTATCTCAAGCACTGCTGAGATTTTCTTCGTTTTTTTCCTGCTTTATGCATAGTAATAGGCTTCACTTGTTAACACTCATGTATATACGAACGAGGATGAAAAGAAACTTTAAAATTTGGCTGGCGCTATTATAGTTTAGTTCACTCCAGCTTTTTGAACTCTGGTGTTTGTCCTGTCTCGGAAAACGTGGCTGCAGGAACTGTTGAAGCTAAACCGAGCTGTAAACTGTGGGTAAGGAAGACATAGTGACATTGTTAATTTTACTTCTTACATATTAAAATTCGTTATAAAAAAACTATTATGATCATGGAAATAATCTACTTTGCGTTGAGAAAAAAAAACAAAATGTCGGTCAACTGGAAGTTAAGTGCTTTCTAGTTTTGTCAAAATAAATGGATCACTATCATTTTTCTGAATGCAATACGATATTCTCAACTAACTTGGCATTTTTACCAGATTTCTCCGATTTACAAAAGTGGTCAGGATCTGTACGAATTTGAAACTCGTAGTGATGTTTCCATCTTTATTGCGGTACACCTGATCTCTTCAAACATTCCAGCACTTTTTGTGATTCATTTGCAGGCAAACCGTGCATGGTCGATTGACCCGTCAAATGTGACCTGCTTACCTGTACCATGCGACCCCCTCCCACCTGTAGACCACAGCAGCCACACAGTGATCAGAGCAATGGAGTCAAATGGCTTGAACGGCAATGCTCAACGTGGATCGACGTTTGGAGACCGTGTTGTTTACCGGTGCTTGGACGGATACTTCATTACTGTACGTATAGAGAAAGTTTTATCAAAGCCTATGTTCTTGCCGCGGTACCATTGTCCAACACCGTACGCTTTTGACTGCAAACAACATTAGACATATGCTCTTTATGTGCACATGCTTGGCGTTCGAGCAAAGTGAAGAAGCATCCATATCCAATTCGTTGGTAGATCCAGACCTGACTTTTTGGGAGTACTCGGAGGAAGGGCGCCAACATAGATTACTCAATTTCTTGTTTAATATCCAAATGAAATCATTACATGGTTTGAGTGATTCACTATTGGAGCAAACTCCTTTATGTACTTTTTCGTTAGATGGTGAAGAGCAAAAACGTCATTCATACTGGACTTTACCAAAAAACATTAGAGTTACACTCTTTGTCCGCATTTTGCTTCTTTTGACCTGACGATTTACGAAATCTGCTCTTATATCGCATGTGATGCACTCTTAAACGCCAAGAAAATATAAGCCACTTTAAGGAGTGCCGCGGTCGTTTGGGATGTGCAATTGCATTACGTTGCCCGCGAGCATCAGTTGAAGTTGACGTTTGAATGTACTGCACAACAGTTATCTTCCTAAGGGCAGATATGCATCTGTTTGGTGGAGAGTAGGTTTTGAATATATTTGAGCTCCGGCGATCAGTAAAGTCACGCTACGCATTATTGCTCCTCTCTAAGATCGTGAAGCGCAGGAACGCGTGCAGGAGCTTGTTAATTGTCATTCTGCAAGGTCGCGACATTTTTTCATGTAGTCATAGCTCTGAACAGTGGAGCGTTTCTTGAGACTATGTGGTCAACTGACAAAAATGTATTTATCAGGGTTCATCCGAGCTAACTTGCAGGAGCAACGGAACCTGGAGCTCGCTTACCCCTACCTGCCAGCCTGTCGTTTGCGGTAATGCTCCACCCATCGAAAACGCTCATGTTGCAGGTGAAGCTGCGTTGGAATTTGCAGGTATTCCCGATTTGGGATTGCACATTAACGAGCGTCTTGATTTGCACCAATCTGTCTTTCCAGAGGCAACGTTCACATTTGGCATGGTCGCTTCGTACGAGTGCGACCTGGGTCACGAGGTGTCGGGTGACAGCATGACGCTAACTTGCATGGCGGACGGCAACTTTGAGGACAGTTACGTCGCTTGTACGCCGAAGTCGTGCGGGAAATCGCCTTTTGTGAAAAACGGCATGGCCTCCGCACCCAGCGCTGTCTATGGTGAATTTGTTGGTTACACGTGCAGCAAAGGGTAAGTGACTTCGTCACAGAAAATTTATTTGTGCACTTGGTCGTAGAAATATCGCAACTCATGTAGTCCCAACCTTTCATCGCCAGATAATAACCCTGACGGAATGGCTTCGTTCTTGCAAACCGCGCAGTGTAAATGTAGGAATTCAAATAATTAATTATTCACCAACTCAGTCCCACATTGTCGGTACGCAACTCAATCCGGATCTCTTTTCTTATTGACGTGTTATGTATTTTTAAAGAATAAGGGCTGAAATTTTTTAATTTATTGCTGTAACTTCGTGAGATATTTTACACTTTTTGTTGAATTTATCACAACACGCTTCCTTTGAATAAGTTGCGACGTTTCTTTTTATCAAGATGTAAGTTGTGCTGAAAAGTCGTTGAGGATGCTGAAATTAGCAGTGGCCGTAGTTTTCGATCAATCTTGTTGCGTCATAGACCTTCGTTACCCACCATTTAGCGATAAAATACGGTTATATTGCTCTTCATACTCGTACTCAAAAAATTTTAGGACCCACCGAAACGTTCCTTACTTGCAATTATTTCTTAGCTGTACCTTTATTTGCAGCGGTTACACCCGCATTTTCCGATGCCAAATATCGAACTATCTTGTTCAAAAAGCGCGCATATGAGGTTTTCGTCGTCAATACTGAACCAGTGACTTCATGGTTTCGCATAGAAGTTTGAATTCAATACTTTGGTTTGTTTCAGGTACGAATTAATAGGAAACAACTCTTTAGTTTGTGGAAGTTCAGGCCAGTGGACGTCATCTCCCCCGTCGTGCTCGCGTGTTCAGTGCGCAGCCCTCCCGGATGTTCCGAACTGTAAGTCGCATCTCACGCAAGACTCTTGCCAATGTCACAATCGTCCGATAAGATACGTAGCTTTTATGAGCTTGTCTACACTTTACATTTGTTGTGGCAGATGACTTTATACCACGTAACATACTGTACAGTAATCACGGTGACAAAATGGCATACTGTTTTTGATGGTTATGCGAATTCCATGTCACGTATTTATCTCAGTTGTGCTATGCTGTATTTTTTAAATCTTTTATGAACAAAAATCTTCGAAACTTGTGCTTAAATCTTGTGTTTTAATTTTTCAGCACAATCCACATTGATCGGAACAAGATACGGTGACGCAGGAAGTCTGACTTGCAAGGAGGGATTCAAAATAAGCACGAAAGAAACAGCAATCGAATTTGAATGCATGGTCAGTGTGGTCGCTGCAGTTTTCTTACTTACGTTCTTTTTTTATCCTTTTGTGCCCTTAAGCAAACATGCGAATGTTTTTGCCGTTGCTAGGCGGATGGTTCGTGGTCACGTGACCTTTCCGAAATCACGTGCGACCCGGTTGCGTGCGAAATGATCCAAGGTATTCTGAACGGCGACATGACTGTCATACCGCGTCTGGAGGCTCTCGGAACCAGTTCTCACTCAACGCACACGGGCAGTTCGCACACATATGGAACAAAGCTTTCTTTCTCTTGCGATTCGGGATATTATTTGAGTGTGGGTGAAGCGCGTATTTAAATGGTTATTGCTGATTTTCAGACTACTTGTTTGGCATGAAATTGATGTACAAAAGTACTTTGCTGCCAAGGCTAATTCTCTTTCAAAGACCAACAGTATACCTTTTTTCTAATCTACGTTGGCATCTTCAGTTATAGAGTGGATACAAATAGAAACGTATATATAGATAAAAATTTAAAAAGTGGCGCTTTTTCTCACAAATTCAGGATGTAAGGGTTTAACCAAATTTACACTGCAGTCTCAATAAGTAACCTTTATTTCTGGTTAGGGTTCAGACTTGATCATCTGTCAAGCCAACAGACTGTGGAGCGGGCCTCCTCCTTCGTGCTTACCTGTTCAGTGCGACAACCCCCCTTCGCTACCAAACGCTCGACTAACAAGTAAGAAGTCATGTCATTGACAAACATCAGCATGCCGACGGAAATTCCGATACAGTGCCTTTGCAAGACGACCACCAGCGAAGATTAGTGATAAAATTTTGTTTATTTGATCTAAGAGTCACAAGTATTGCAATACGAATGAGCAACGTAGTGGAAAACTTAAACTTTTTACAGGGCTGCGATTTGACCTACAGTGCGTAAACCTTGGCGGAGAGACACTAAATTCATATTTATAACGTTGTTTTTTTCCGACTATTTTTACCTCTAGCTACCAAATGCTTATCCTAATGGTCTACATTGTCTCGCCCCTCCGGGTTGTTTCCGAGCGTACGACTGCGTGGGGCGTGCGGCCGTCTCTTTTCACTTCAGCATTACATTTGTCGTGTGAAATGCATTAGAAAGCGCAGGTTTCCTGCAGAAAGATGTAGCGCAAAGGTTTTTTTCAAAATAATCACAACTGGTTCTTGTTTCAAAAAGTTAAAGTACTCAACTTGGCGTAAAATCCTTTGAGTAATTTTTCGATGAAAGAGCACAGTCAAGCACATCGAGAAAATTCTGTGCTTTCCATGCTTATCACACTTCTTGCCATGCTCTGCTCACAAGCAAGCTCTTCTCTTGTGCAGCGGACTCTCACACGTTTGGTAGCAAGGCGTTGTACGAATGTGTGGAAGGTCACAACTTGACGAGCTCGGGCAATTTCCGTTTGTGCAAGGCGGACGGCAACTTCAGCCGTCACGAGGTCACCTGCTCTCCCGTGCCTTGTACTGAGTTGCCGACAGTAAAACACGGTCGCGTTGTGTCCGTTTCCGGTGCGAGGCCTGTGTATGGCGCCCTGGCTGACACAGTGTGCGACGAGGGGTAAGTTCCACTGCTGGCAAGTAATCATCACGAACAGATTGCTTGTACACCGTGAAAAATTTGCCGTTTGGAAGAACGCAAGAGTTAAACCTGTGATGTCCAACCGCATCTAGCACTTTCTTCATAACTTTCACCTAATTCTTCCTTAACTTTTCACTCTGTGTAACACACATCCAAATTTGAGGGAATTTTATTTTCTTTGTTCAGTGTAGTTTTGCTGCAATCATATATTTTTCATACTGTGACCCAGTTACACGTTGATGGGGGCTGGTGAGTTCGAATGTTTGTCTGACGGTCAGTGGAGCCAAGCGGAGCCGACCTGCCAACCCAACGTGTGCGGTTTCCCGCCTACTGTTAGAAACGCCTCCCCAAAAGCAGGTGAGACATTACACGTTGATGACGCACGCCGCAGCAACCAACCACAGACTATGAACTTCAGCCCTAGTAACAACCAAAAAGTATGTGTTGTGCTTGAAAAAGTAATTTGTATTCGTGGTTATCCTGTTAAACCTAAATGCATGAAACGCTCATTCGATTGCCACAATGCCATTTTTTTCTTTCATTGTCACACTACAGCGTGTAAAGATAACGCATTACATTACTCTCCAGGACTTGAAATTGAGTACGCATACGGAGACACAGTGATATATGAGTGCAACAAAGGTTACACACTCAGCGGAAAAGCGAACAGCCTGGCTTGCGAAGCGAGCGGCTTGTTCTCGAACGCTACGATCACCTGCAATCCTGTCAGTTGCCCGAGCATAACACCCCCTGCTCACGGTAAGCTTCTGCAAGAGAATTGCGAATATCTTATAGCAAAGCTTATAGGTCGATATAGATTTGTACGTAGCAGTTGCCGGTTGCTTCATCGCAAACAAGAACATTATTGGGATCTAAACGCGAGGTACGTTTAACTCACTTGAATGCGACGAAGGTGCTGGCGTTTCATTCACAACGGCTGAAATAAAATCGATGCGGCTAATGCGGTGTTTGGAATATCACGGGCTGAAAAGAAAATGAGAGCAAAGCTGTTTTGCAGCCACCGTGGGAGGTTCCAGTGCTTCTTACCGGAGCGAGGTGAAGATCACGTGCGTTAGTGGGTATGAGGTTGCTGGCCGGAACGGAGCAAGCCAGGTTTCTCTGATTTGTCAAGTAAGTTTATTTTTGTTACGTCCGTTAAATAAGATATGTTGCAGTTGAGTTTTCCTTCAGGCAGACGGCAAACAACGACTTCGAAACAAATCTTTTTTCCTACTTATACGGCTCATTCACGTGCATCACTCTTCTTTGATTACCCATACTCATTCCAAACAGTTTTTGTGGTTTTGGCCAGAATTACACTCATCGCTTTAAGAGATGTAGCTTCCGTATTTTTACTAAAATACTTTGCGACAAAACACCCAAAGGAAACCGAAGCTTCGCCTCCCTGGGATTGTTTTCAAATTTCCCTTCACACACTCCTGCTTCCATTCAATCCAACTCCACACGCTTTATGGATGGCGAGTGGGATCCAGACCATGACTCCTCCGAACTGATGACCCTCCTCCCACAATCGCGAGGTTTTCTTTTTCCTGAGAATGTCAGGAGGACTAATGTATTTAATGTAAGGTCACCATTTTCTGGCGCGAATTTGCGAAAACCTTAAATAAATAAATATTTTGAGAGTTTTTTGAAAACTTTCCCAAGTTTCAAATAGATGAGAGGCCCCTGGCAATGCGTCCTCTTCTGTTTGGGGTTTGATAGGCGTTGGGTGCGATCCTAATCTCGATACATTGTCTTGCCAGCATGGGTTGTGAAGAAAACGGTTTGCCAATTTCTTCCCACCACGTTTCAGCCAAAGCAGCCATGATTGTGAACAAACTTAGCATTTTTTGAATACGGCAGCACGACCGTCATTGGTCGGAGGAACCGGAACAAATCTCTTGCGTGGGCGTTGCGTGTGATCCGTTTAAACCATTCACCAATGGCAACATCGATATGAGCTTCGCCCGGAATCGCTACGAGTCTGGTCGGAGCCTGGTCACATACCCTTCCACTGTCATCTACAAGTGCGATTCTGGCTACACATTGGTGGTATGTCGAATATTTTCAAAGATACTGCAAAAGAAAAATAAAGATGCGTTTGACTTGCTGACACCATCTCTGTGTCACTATGTTCTTTTGATGTTATTGTAATCAGGGACGTCGGAGAGCGGGCATGACTGGGGCATTGCCTCCTGCCTTTTCAAAAGGGGGTCAACGTGGGTGGAGGTGCCTTTTTATAACAGCATTATGGATAATTTCACGGTTTATCACGACCGACTTGAAACAAATTTATTGCAGCTATTCGCGCACTCAAAAAATTCAAGATGGTTTTCTATAATTTCTGTTATTATTTTTGAGGTCAGTATTGTTGCTGAGCAGAAACGAGTATAATTGGTAACGACTTGTTTTGTTTTTTATAAGTTGCTATTGCCCTCAACTCTTTCACTGCCCTCACTGTCCTACCGCTGCTGCGGCGTTCCTAACTGTGATCATTTATTGAGAAAGTATCGTAGGACGATTTGTTTGCCCTCACTCCTTCATGCTTTATCATTGAGGGAAACACACAATTCAGTCAGTGCCGCAGCCAGAATGAAGCCGAGGAGGCCAGCCCCCCCGCCCGAAACAAACTTGAGAAGATTTTTACTGGTGCTTTATATCAATTTTCAACTGCTAGAACTTAAACGGAAGAAACAGTTGGACCCAAGACGACGTCAACGACTGATGCCGTCATTGATTGCCCCCCCCCCCGAACAAAATTCTTGGCT
>JGI24158J21664_10000001_pt1 | contig 171962 bp, 201 predicted proteins | sample Ectturendosymbi3_FD_21664 | JGI IMG/M metagenome (IMG submission 21664) | reverse complement strand
TGCATCCCCCGTATTACCGCGGCTGCTGGCACGGAGTTAGCCGATGCTTATTCATTAGGTACCGTCAAAATTCTTCCCTAATAAAAGAGGTTTACAACCCATAGGCATTCATCCCTCACGCGGTATTGCTCCGTCAGGCTTGCGCCCATTGCGGAAAATTCCCCACTGCTGCCTTCCGTAGAAGTCTGGACCGTGTCTCAGTTCCAGTGTGGCTGATCGTCCTCTCAAACCAGCTACTGATCGTAGCCTTGGTAAGCTTTTACCTTACCAACTAGCTAATCAGACATGAGCTCATCTATGGGCAATTAATCTTTTTACTTTTCAGCATATGGGGCATTAGCAATCGTTTCCAATTGTTATTCCCCTCCCAAAGGTAGATTCTCATGTATTACTCACCCGTCCGCTACTAAAGCCAAAGCTTTCGTTCAACTTGCATGTGTTAGGCATACCGCCAGCGTTCATCCTGAGCCAGGATCAAACTCTCCATAGTATCCAGAATATTTTTTTAACTTGTTTAAAGATATTTAAAATATCAGTTGAAAAGAGAATACTTTGTTTCATATTGTATTGTCAACCCCTAAAATGATTTATTGGTTAGAACAGAAAACATAAAGGTGTAAATTTAATAACAACCACTTATACTAATAATATAAAATAAATTACAAGTAAGATAATAAGCAATAAAATATTATATAAGTACAATGCAAAGTACTTGTTAAAATGATAATACTTATGACTTATATTAAAAATTTATTTTTATATAAAATGCTTATTAAGTCAGGAGATTTATATCTTGGATAATCAAAAAGAAAAAATACTTGTAGTAGATGATGAAACAAGTATTCGTAGAATTTTAGAAACTAGATTGTCAATGATTGGATATGAGGTTATAAGCGCAGCTGATGGAGAAGAAGCATTAACAATATTTAGACAAGAATATCCTAATTTAGTAGTTTTAGATGTCATGATGCCTAAGTTAGATGGATATGGTGTATGTCAAGAATTGAGAAAAGAATCAGATGTACCAATTATAATGCTAACAGCTTTAGGAGATGTATCAGATAGAATTACAGGATTAGAATTAGGAGCTGATGATTATGTAGTAAAACCATTCTCTCCTAAAGAGTTAGAAGCTAGAATTAGATCTGTTTTAAGAAGAGTAGATAAATTAACAATTAACTCTTCTATACCAACTTCAGGAATTATTACAATTGGATTTCTAAAAATTGATACTAATAAAAGACAAGTATATAAAAATAATGAAAGAGTTCGATTAACAGGAATGGAATTTAGTTTACTAGAATTATTAGTAAGTAAAACAGGTGAAGTCTTTTCACGATCATCTATATTACAAGAAGTATGGGGATATACTCCTGAAAGACATGTTGATACAAGAGTTGTTGACGTACATATATCTAGACTCAGAGCAAAACTAGAAGATGATCCAAGCAATCCTGATCTAATATTAACAGCCCGTGGTACAGGATATTTATTTCAAAGAATAACAGAAAATTTTAAATAAAAAACACGCAACGCTGTATAATCCAATAAGTAAAATTCTAAAAAATCAATATATATTAATAGTACAAAATAATATTAACTTAGAGAACTATAATAAAATAGTTATTGTATGATATATATTTAATCAATAATTATATTTATAATATTATATAACCGTAAAGAAAAGTAAAGTCAAATATCTAAATATCTTAAATTTAACAAAACATTATAGATAAATCGTTATGTAAAAGTTATTATTAGATATATAATATTAAATGACCTATTTACTTAATTATTTTGCTTTGGAGATATAACTAATGACCATTGCAATTGGACAAGAAAAAACACGTGGCAGATTTGATTTAATTGATGACTGGGTAAAAAGAGATCGCTTTGTTTTTGTAGGTTGGTCTGGATTACTACTATTCCCATGTGCATATTTATCACTTGGTGGTTGGTTGACGGGTACTACATTTGTTACATCTTGGTATACTCATGGACTTGCAAGTTCTTATTTAGAAGGTTGCAACTTTTTAACTGCAGCAGTTTCAACTCCAGCTAATAGCATGGGACACTCATTACTTTTACTTTGGGGACCTGAAGCACAAGGTGACTTTACAAGATGGTGCCAAATTGGTGGACTATGGGCTTTTATTGCATTACATGGATCATTTGGTTTAATTGGATTTTGCTTAAGACAATTTGAAATAGCTCGTCTTGTAGGAATTAGACCCTATAATGCTATAGCATTTTCTGGTCCAATAGCTGTATTTGTATCTGTATTTTTAATGTATCCATTAGGACAAGCTAGTTGGTTTTTTGCTCCTAGTTTTGGTGTAGCAGCTATCTTTCGTTTCCTACTATTTCTTCAAGGTTTTCACAACTGGACATTGAATCCTTTCCATATGATGGGAGTCGCTGGAATACTAGGAGGAGCTCTTTTATGTGCAATACATGGAGCAACTGTACAAAATACTTTATTTGAAGATGGTGATGCAGCAGACACTTTCAGAGCATTTACTCCAACTCAATCAGAAGAAACATATTCAATGGTAACAGCTAATCGTTTCTGGTCTCAAATTTTTGGTGTAGCATTTTCAAATAAAAGATGGCTACATTTCTTTATGCTTTTTGTACCAGTAACAGGAATGTGGACAAGTGCATTCGGAATTGTAGGCTTAGCTTTAAACTTAAGAGCATATGATTTTGTATCACAAGAATTAAGAGCTGCAGAAGATCCAGAATTTGAAACATTCTATACTAAAAATATTTTATTAAATGAAGGTATTCGTTCATGGATGGCAGCGCAAGACCAACCACACGAAAACTTTATATTCCCTGAGGAGGTTTTACCACGTGGAAACGCGCTTTAATAACAGCAATATTGTAGGTGGACGAGATCTTGAATCAACAGGCTTTGCATGGTGGTCTGGTAACGCAAGATTAATTAATGTATCAGGTAAATTACTTGGTGCACATGTTGCACATGCAGGTGTAATGGTCTTTTGGACAGGAGCAATGACATTATTTGAAGTTGCCCATTTTGTTCCAGAAAAACCTCTATATGAACAAGGATTTATACTAATGCAACATTTAGCAACATTAGGATGGGGAGTAGGACCAGGCGGAGAAATTATTAATACATACCCATATTTTGTTGTAGGTATATTACATTTAATCTCTTCTGCTGTGCTAGGTTTTGGAGGACTATACCATTCTTTGATAGGACCAGATACTTTAGAAGAATCTTTTCCTTTTTTTGGATATGATTGGAGAGATAAAAACAAAATGACAACAATACTAGGAATACATTTAGTACTTCTTGGTATAGGATCATTTTTACTAGTAATTAAAGCATTATTTTTTGGTGGAGTATATGACACATGGGCTCCAGGAGGAGGAGATGTTCGCTTAATTACTAATCCTACATTAAATCCCTCTGTTATTTTTGGCTATGTATTAAAATCACCTTTTGGCGGTGATGGATGGGTAGTTAGTGTAGATAATATGGAAGATATAATTGGAGGCCATGTATGGATTGGTGTAATTTGTATTGCTGGAGGTATTTGGCATATATTAACAAAACCATTTGCATGGGCAAGAAGAGCATTTGTATGGTCAGGTGAAGCTTACTTATCTTACAGCTTAGGAGCTTTATCATTAATGGGACTAACAGCATCTAATTATGTTTGGTACAATAATACAGCATATCCAAGTGAATTTTATGGACCAACAGGACCAGAAGCATCACAAGCACAAGCATTCACTTTTCTAGTAAGAGACCAAAGACTTGGAGCAAATGTAGCTTCAGCTCAGGGACCGACTGGATTAGGGAAATACTTAATGAGATCTCCTAGTGGAGAAATTATTTTTGGTGGTGAAACAATGAGATTCTGGGATTTAAGAGCTCCATGGGTAGAACCATTGAGAGGACCTAACGGACTAGATCTAAATAAAGTAAAAAATGATATTCAACCATGGCAAGAAAGACGTGCCGCTGAATACATGACACACGCACCTCTAGGATCATTAAATTCGGTAGGAGGAGTTGCAACAGAAATTAATTCAGTTAATTATGTATCTCCAAGAAGCTGGTTAACAACTTCACATTTCTTCTTAGGTTTCTTTTTATTTATTGGGCATTTATGGCATGCTGGACGAGCTAGAGCAGCTGCAGCAGGCTTTGAAAAAGGTATTAATAGAGAAAACGAAGCTGTATTATCTATGAGACCATTAGATTAAAAATATTAAATATTGTACTTATTTAGTTAATACGTAATAAAATTATTCTTATTTTTATATAATTTAGTATATAAAAATAAGAATATTTATTCTAGTTATAAAATATGATATATTATTATTTTCGAATTTTTTTTATAAAAAATTTATATATATAAACACAAAAATGAAATTAAATATATACATTATTTCTCATCCATTAATAAAAATTTTAACTACAGGAATAATATCTTATGAATCAAACCATTCAAAGATTACAAGTAGATATAAAAATCATCAATATCTTGGTATTCTACTAATATACGAGATATTACGTAAATGGATTAAAATAAGTAATATTTATATAAAAAAATTAGATTATATTCATGAAATATCCATAATAGATAATGATCAAAAAAACTATATTATAACTAATATTATTGATAATTATCATACAATTACAGAAATTGAAAAGCTATTTCCCCAAACAGAATTAAAACATATTAATATTAATAATCTTCAAAGTTGGGAAAAAATCAATATTCAATACATTAATTCAAAAACAAACTTAATTATATTAGAAAATTTTCTAAACAATGAGAATATACTCAATCTCATTCATTATATAAATACAATACATAAAATTAATCATAGTTGTATTAAAATAGCCTGCATTACATGTACTAATAAAATACTAGAAAAAATAAGTACAAGATATACTGATTTAAATATTTATACTACTAAAATCATAAATGATTAAGTATTTATAATAATGTAAATCTAATATAAATATTATAAAAATAATTATTTAATGATAAATAATGACAATTATCACATATTCATTTAATTTAATATTTACATCTATTGCCAATTTTTCTGAAATATATTTAATTTTAATATTATTAAAATTATCTTTAGCATGGTTTCCAACTGTTAACTGGTACAATGAACCATTTTGCTCCCTAAATAGATTAACAGATCCTTACTTAAGATTATTTAGAGGTACAATACCAATGATATTTGGAATGGATATGTCACCAATGCTAGGAATCATTTTCTTGCAATGCTTAACTGTTATATTTAATAATATTAGAATTGAATCAATTACATAATCATATTATACAGAAAAAAAAATTTATTTTATAATAAACGATACATTAATAAAGTAAGTAAAATAATGCTAAAAATTCGATTAAAAAAAATAGGACGCAAAAAAAAAGCTAGCTATCGTATAATTGTTATAGATAGTAGAAAAAGACGTGATGGAAGAGCATTAGAAGAAATAGGTTTTTATAATCCTATCACAAAAGAAACTAAAATTAATATTACTTCTATAACAAATAGATTAAATCAAGGTGCTAAAGTTACACCTACAGTACAATATTTAATAAATAAAACATTGAATACAACACAAGAGAATAAAAATCAAATATAAAAAAGGACAATTAATTTGGACAAATTCACATTCAAAATTTTATGGCTAGATAATAATGTTGCAATAGCAATAGACCATATTGTAGGAAAAAATCCCAGTCCTCTAACATCTTATTTCTTTTGGCCTAGAAATGATGCATGGGAACAACTAAAAGCAGAATTAGACTCAAAACCATGGATTTCAGAAACAGAAAAAATAGAATTACTGAACAAAGCTACTGAAATTATTAACTTTTGGCAAGAAAAAGGTAGTAATAAATCATTAATATACGCACAAGATAAATTTCCTAATTTCACATTTGCAGGCACTAATTAAACATGAAATGATTAGTATATATATTTTTACTAATCATTCAAAATAGGATTTCCGTAGATTAATTAAAACTTTTATATCGAAAAAGCAAACACATCATGTATGCAAAAAATATAATAAAAATTCATTTACTATTTATTAGCTTAGAAGCATTAAATCTATATTCTTTAGACAACTATAAAAAAAATAATTATATTCAATTTTTACAAAATTTCATACAAACAAAACGATTTATTATTACACCATTTAATTATATTTTTAAAAAGATTAACTATGACAAAATAAATCATTTTAACGAAATATTAATACTTATATATATATTATATATAATAAGTAACAATTATTATATCAATAATTTAATTGAAAATATTATTTTTTATAAAACTAAAAATAATAATTATTATTTATTAAACCAATATATAAATAAATTCACCTATATTTATAATAAAACTTATAATTATTATTATAGCAATGCATCAAATAAAAAATATGACATAAAAGAAATTGCTATTACCAATCTATATGTAATAAAAAAAGTAATCAGTCAAAAAAATATATCATACTTAATTAATTATTTATTTATTTAATTTTTCTGCTACAATACACTCTGTTGTCAAAATCATAGAAGCAATAGAAGATGCATTTTGTAATGCGGAACGCGTTACTTTAGCAGGATCAATAATACCAACATTATACATATCTACTAAACAATCTTGATTAGCATTATAACCTACAGCAAAATCAGATTGCTTTACTTTTTCAACAATAACAGCACCATTTACACCAGCATTTTCAGCAATACGTGTTAAAGGAGACAGTAGAGCCTTCTTAACAATCAAAGCTCCTACTAATTCTTCATCTTCTAAATTATCTTTTGCCCAAATATCTAAATCTTCAGACAAATGTACTAAAGTAGATCCTCCCCCTGGAACAATTCCTTCTTCAATAGCTGCTTTTGTTGCATTAATTGCATCTTCCAAACGCAATTTTTTATCTTTCATTTCTGTTTCAGTGGCAGCACCTACCTTAATAACTGCAACACCACCCGATAATTTAGCTAATCTCTCATGTAATTTTTCTTTTTCATAATTATTACTACTAATTTCAATTTGCCTACGAATTTGATCACATCTCGTTTTAATCACAGATTGATTTACATCAGCCATAATTGTAGTAGAATCTTTAGTTACAGTAATTTTTCTTGCTATTCCCAATTGATTAATTGAAATATTCTCTAAAGTTAATCCTGTATCCTCAGTAATTAATTGACCTGAAGTTAAAATAGCAATATCTTCTAATAAAGCTTTTCTTCTGTCACCAAAACCAGGTGCTCTAACAGCAACAACATTAACAATTCCTCTTAACTTATTAACAATCATTGTAGCCAAAGCTTCTTTTTCCACATCTTCTGCAATTATTAATAAAGACTTGCCTGTTTGTGCAACCTGTTCTAAAACAGGTAATAATTCTTGTTGTATCAAAGTAATTTTTTTATCTGTTAACAATACATAAGAATTATCTTGAATTACTTCCATCCTAGATGAATCATTTACAAAATAAGGCGATATAAAACCTTTATCAAACTTCATTCCTTCTTTAATTTCAAGCTGTGTAACTGTTGACTGTCCTTCTTCTATAGAAATAATTCCTTCTTTACCAACAACTTGTATTGCATTTGAAATCATTTTTCCAATTTCGGGATCATTACCTGCAGAAATAGATGCCACTTGAGTAATACTCAAAACATCATGAACTGGACGAGAATATGAAGCTATTTTATTAATAACAAATTTGACAGCTTTTTCTACACCTTTTTTTAGAACAATTGGATTTGCACCTGAAGCAACATTTTTTAAACCTTGTTTAACAATTGCATGTGCTAATACTGTTGCAGTAGTCGTACCATCACCTGCAACATCATTTGTTTTAGAAGCAGCTTGTCTAATTAAAGCAACACCTGTATTTTCAATAAAATCCTTTAATTCTATTTCTTTAGCTATTGTTACTCCATCATTAACTATTTGAGGAGACCCAAACTTTCTTTCTAAAACAACATTACGACCCTTAGGACCTAAAGTTACAGAAACAGCTTCGGCAAGAATATCCATACCTTTTTCTAATGCTTTACGTGCACTATCTTGATATAAAATAGTTTTACTCATAAGTACCTATTAATAAATAAAAGATAAAAGATTTTTTATAATATATATAAATAAAATGTTATAATTATTATGGAAAGGGCTTGTAGCTCAGTGGATTAGAGCACGTGGCTACGAACCACGGTGTCGGGGGTTCGAATCCCTCCTTGCCCGCTATAAAACTGAATTATAAAATTAATACTATATATAATGATAAAAAAAATAAAATATTATGCAACCGCTAAGAGGAACAAAAGATATACTACCTGATGAAATTGAGTTATGGCAATATATTTACAAAAAAGCACATGAAACTTTAAGTTTATCTAATTATAATGAAATACGTACACCAATCTTTGAAACAACAGAACTTTTCCAAAGAAGTATTGGTAACGGAACAGATATTATCAATAAAGAAATGTATAATTTTATAGATAAAGGTAATAGAAATATTACTTTAAGACCAGAAGGAACAGCTGGTATTGCAAGAGCATTTATTTATAATAAATTATATCTTTCAAATACAGTACAAAGATTATGGTATTTAGGACCTATGTTCCGATATGAAAGACCACAAAATGGTAGACAAAGACAATTTCATCAATTAGGTCTTGAATGTATTGGTAGTCATAGTCCCATTGCAGACACAGAAGTTATTAGACTTGCTTGTGAAATATTAAAAGGTTTAAAATGCAATAGTTATAAATTAGAAATTAATTCAATTGGTAACTTAGAAGAAAGAAAAAATTACACAACTAGATTAATAAATTATCTAAAAAAATATACTAAAGATTTAGATCAAGACTCACAAAATAGATTACAAAACAACCCGTTAAGAATTTTAGATAGTAAAAATAATAAAACTCAAGAAATTCTACAAGAAGCTCCACAATTAACATCTTGCTTACAATCAAAGTCACTACAACATTTTAATCAAGTATGTGAACTACTTAACTCACTAGATATAAAATATACAATTAATAATCGACTAGTACGAGGTTTAGATTATTATAATTATACTGCATTTGAAATAAAAACACAGTTATTAGGAGGACAAGATACAATTTGTGGAGGTGGAAGATATGATACATTAATCAAACAATTAGGCGGACCAGATACACCATCTGTTGGATGGGCAATAGGAATTGAAAGATTATTAATATTAACAGAAAAATATTTAAACATAAAAATTCAAAAACCAACAATATATTTAATAAATCAAAACTATGAAACTCAAAAACAAATGTGGGAAATTATTAAAATATTAGAAAAACATAAAATAAAATTTGAATTAGATATAAGCGAACAAAGTTTTCAGAAACAAATTAAAAAAGCATATAAATCAAAAGCTTCTATTGCATTAATTATAGGTGAAAATGAATTAGCAACGAAATCTATTACATTAAAACACTTAAAAAATGATATACAAACAACAGTTCCAATAGAAATATTTATACAAGAATTATACAAGTTACTTCAAGTAAATAACATTTCAACTCTTAGATAATTCAATAAAACACTTGACAAAAATCAATCATTCATTGTTACAATAATTTCATTGGGGTGTAGCCAAGTGGTAAGGCAGCGGACTTTGACTCCGCCATTCGCAGGTTCGAATCCTCCCACCCCAGATATTAAGATAATATTTAATAATATTTATATAAATATAAATTTATTCATAGCACAATATTAAAAGTCAATAAGAAAAACACTTAAACTTTAATATAACAAATCATACTAGAAATATCTGACTTATAAAGATAAACAATTAATAAAAAACTATCTATTCCATATAAATAGTATATAAAGCCAATTATTAAATACTTATAATTGAATTTATTAATATTTAACACCTATTCCAAGAATAGTATATTATATAAAGGCACATAATACAAAATAAAAATCACAACTTATTAATTATTATTTTCTTTGAAACATAAAATCATTTTGATAAATAACTGCTTACTAAGTATAAAAAAAATCATATATGATTATTATATTTTATTCAAATATTATAAAAACAACTAATTATAACTATAATACTATGAAACTATTTCATAATAGCTAATTATATAATATACAATAACAAAATAAATAAATAATAAAAGCAATCAAATTTTCTATATAAAATAAAAATAACTATTATTTAAAAAACAAAAAAAATAAAATATAATATATAAGATATAATAATCTCATTAAAAATGATTACTTTCATTAGTATATAAAATACTAAAAATTTCATTTTTTTTATTCAATCTTTTAGTTTGACTTAGAAGAAAATAAAAGGACAACTGTATGGCAATTATCCAATTTATAAAAGGCATTAATGAAACAGTAATACCTGATATAAAATTAACGAGGTCTAGAGACGGTAGTACAGGCACAGCTACATTCAGATTTAATAATCCAGATATTATACAAGTAAACATGCAAGAATCTGGAGACATACAAGGAATGTATTTAAAAGATGAAGAAGGTGAATTAATGACAACCGATGTTAGTGCAAAATTTGAAAATGGAAAACCAAAAGGAATACAATGCATTTATATCATAAAAAATCCTTCTGAATGGGACAGATTTATGCGATTCATGGAAAGATACTCAAAAACAAACGACTTAGCATTTACTAAAGCTAAGTAATAAAATAACTTTTTAATAAAAATTGATTATATATCCATAAATAAAACTCAAATTATGGATATTACTACATATAAAAATAAACAAATGAGATTTTCGTGGAATAGCCTAAAAGACTTTATTAATTTACGAACACTTAATTTCAATCAGTTAATGAATAAATTAACATTAGCTGGATTTGAAATAGATGATATAGATAAAAATACAAATATTCAAGATATAATCATTGACTTAAATATTACAGCTAATAGACAAGATGTCTTATCTGTTATAGGCTTAGCAACAGAAATAAGCTCTTTAATAAATAAACCATTGCTAATAAAAAATGATTATATACAAAGTAAAACTAATTCTAATAATATAAATATAAATAAGCAAACTAATTTATCGCAACTTAGGATTAGTATAATTCATAATTTAAAAAATCAAACTTCTCCAGAATGGATTAAACAGTATTTATTAAATTTTGATATAAAAAATGAAAATCTAATCTCTGATATACAAAAATATATAAAAATAAAATGGGGACAAGATATTTATATAATAGATATATCTGATATATACGATATTTATCATAAAAATCAAATAGAAATTAAAACAGATAAAGTAATTGATATCAATAATGTATTAGAATACTTAATATATAATAATATAAAATTAATACCTCTTGGAGAGATAATTCATCAAGAATTCAATTTTAACAAAAAAATATCTACAATTTTATTATGTAGTTATGTTTATAACACCAAACAATTTAATTCTTTACAATTAGTACAAAATAAGAATTCTATTAATACAGACAAAAATCAAAAACAATACTTAAATAATCATACATTATATATAGATCATGCACATCAAGAAGCTTTAAAACTACTGTCAACACTTACTCAAGGCATAATAAAGAAAAATTATTATTATTCAAAAACAAGTCAAATTATAAATAATAAGATTTCAATTAACAAAAAACTTATACAAAAAACATTAGGCCCACTAAAAAATTCATCATCAAAATATTTAAACACTAAAATAATTAAAAATATATTAAAGCGACTAAAACTAAATCCTGAATACAATTATTATACAAAAAACTTCATAATTACTATTCCTGAATATCGCTATAAAGACTTATATCGTAGTATTGATATTATAGAAGAAATAGGTAGAATGTATGGATACCAAAACTTCTTAGATAAATTACCTTCAAAATATAAAGTTGGTTTTATTTCACCACAATATCATCTAACTAATAAAATTCGTCAAATTTTTAGAGATTTAGGTCTACATGAAGTAATTAATTCCTCTTTAACAAAAAAAAATAAATTAGTAAAATCAGCTAACCAATATATAACTCTATATAATCCATTACTAGAAGACCAATCTATATTACGGTATAACTTAATTGAGGACCTTATAAATAATAAAGAATATAACTATAGACAAAAAAATAGAAATATTGAAATATTTGAAATTGGTAGAGTATTTAATCAATCCTCAATTCAAGGACAAAATAGTGAACAAATACATATTGCAGGCATAATGGCAAACAATAATTTCATACAAGCATCATGGAAAGAAACAAATCATGAACTTAATTGGTTTCATGTTAAAGGTACACTAGAATACTTCTTTGAAAAATTACACATTAATATACAATGGGATTCTATTGATTCAAGACAAATAAAAAAAGAATCTGAATTACTTAATTACTGCTACAATACTAAAAAAACATCATATATTAAATCATATAACAATAATCTTATTATTGGAATATTAGGGGAAATCAATAATACATTAAGCAAAGAGCTATATGATAATCAGAAAGTTTATATATTTGAAATCAATATTAATATGCTAAAAAAACTTCAAATACAAAAACAACATTTAACATACAATTTATCAAAATACTCAATATATCCTAGTGTAAGTCGAGATATATCAATTCAAGTCAATAGAAATATTACTGTTGCAAGTATAAAAAAACATATTTATCAAACAAATCCATCTTTAATAGAAACTATTGATATATTTAACGAATACTATGATAAAAAAACTTATAAAAAATATATTGGTATAAGAATTACTTATAGAGCTCATAATAGAACACTTGATCATCATGATATTAAATATATTGATAATACAATACAAGATATGATTAATAATACAAACGAATAGCTAATTAATAAGAGTAAGCCATAAGCCGGATTTTGTTCTTAATTATACTATTTTATAATATATCTTAATTGATAATAAAAATAATCTAAAAAGGGTAATCATTCATCTTCAATATAAAAAATAAGAGCTTATTGCAGTGTTAATTAATAAGTATTTAAATACTAAAAATAGAGAAATTAATGTATTTCACTTATTACTTTGCTCTATTATGGGGTTTACCTAGCAAATATTATAAATATATTTCTGGTACGCTCTTACCGTACCTTTGCACCCTTACTTAAATTTTTAATTTTAAGCGGTTTATTTCTGTGGCACTATCCTCGTAGTCACCTACACTGTTTTTTTATACAGCTATATTTCTCTAATTAGAGCCCGGACTTTCCTCAAATTCGTGCTAAATTTGTGATTACCTGCGCTTACTCTTATTACTAAAATTATATTAAAAGAAAATAAAAAGCAAATTCTATATATCTATAAAACTATTATGTTAAATAAAAACTATTTCAAAAATAAAAATTTCAGTGTTATGTTAAAAAAATATAAATATAACCTACATCCAGGAGATATTGTAGCTGGGACTATATTTCATCAAGAAAAGAAAGGCTTTTTAGTTAACATAGGTGACAATACTGCAGGATACTTACCAATAGAAGAAATTAATTTAAGTTTTAATAAAAATAATAACAATAAATTCCTTGTAAAAACTACAAGAGAATTTTTTATTGTTGCATATAATGCAAAAATTAAACAATTGATTTTATCAATAAAAAGATTAGACTATATAAGAGCATGGAAAAGAATTAAACAAATACATAAAGAAAATATTATTTTTAATTTATATATAGAAAATACAAATAAAGGCGGTATTATAACTTATATAGAGGGCATACAAGGATTTATCCCTAATTCTCATATTATAAAAGAAAATAATAGATTTAACAACAATTATATATCATGTAAATTCTTAATCACTGATGAGAAAAAAAATCAAATTATTTTAAGTAATAAAAGTGCTGCTTTATACTTATCACCACATAAATTTCGTGTTGCAGAAATTATATATGGCAAAGTTATAGAAATTAAACAATATGGGATATTCATAAATTTAAATCACATATTAGCACTATTACACATTTCAGAAATAGGGTCTAAATATATTGAAAATTTAGAACATACATTCTCAATAGGAGAAATCATAAAAATTAAAATTATCCATATAGATTTTAAGCAAGGTAGAATATCTTTGTCAAAAAAATATATATATTAACCCCCTCCAACAATTGTAATTATTTCTAAACAATCATTGGGACGAACAAATATATATTGAAACTGTGAAAAATTGACAATAACTTGATTGTATTCTATTATCACCGATTGTATATTAATATCTAAATAAATTAAAATATCTTGCAGTGACATAGACTTATAACAATTAAATGGCTCACCATTCACAATAATTTTATAATACTCTTTACTCATTATTATATAATCCTAAAAAAATATAGACGTTAATCAAAAATAATACTATAATAATATATAAAGTTTATGGCGGATGTAGCCAAGGGGTTAAGGCAATGGGTTGTGGTTCCATCATTCGCGGGTTCGATTCCCGTCATTCGCCCTATATATACAATAACAATACAATTAATCACTATTTAAAATAAAATTAACTAATTCTGTTCTATTTCTTGTTTTAGTTTTATTTAATAAACGACTCACATATTTTTCTACATTACTAATACTTATATTCAAATAACTAGCTATTTCTTTATTCGTAAAACCTTTAATCACAAAATTTAATACTGTTTTTTCTCTATATGTTAAAGATTCTAATATCTTAATATAAGAATTACTAATATCAAAACGAATATTCTCTCTAGAATCACCTTTCAATAAACCAATATTACTAAATATATTATTAATCATAGCTAATAATTCATCTGTAGAAAAAGGTTTAGTTAAATATCCATTACAACCTAAGTCATACCCTTTAATTCTATCAATTGTCAAACCCTTAGCTGTTAATAAAATAATTGGTACATCATACAAATCATCACTATCTTTTAATATGTTTAAAAAATCATAACCATCTAATTGTTTCATCATAATATCCGAAATAATTAAATCAGGCTTGTTATGCTTCAAATAAACTAATGAACTATATATATTCTCTGCAGAATCAACATTAAATCCTTCTAAGTTTAAAAAAGATACTATAGCATTTAACAATAAAATATCATCATCAACAACCAATAACTTTTTCATTAACTATCTTTTTTGTATAAAAAAAATATTATAATATAATACAATAATTAAACATATGTAAAATTAAAATATCATATGACATGGATACACTCTTTTTCTCATTTAAAAATACCATTTTACATATACAAATTAAACCGTGGTGATTCTATTATAAGAAATCCTTGTATACAAGACAATAGATGCATAATTATATTACATGGTATTATTCATGAAATTCAGATATTTACTAATAACGAAATCTTATCAATTGCTATTCTAAAGAAAAATAATATTATAGATCTTAATTATAATTTCATTAGCTATAAATCATATCATAAACTAATTGCAATAGAAGAAACATATATTATAAGTTTTTCATATAATGAACTAAAATATAGTAATACAACAAACATTCAATTCTTTGATAATTTAATTAATGGATATAAAATGACATTGTATCAACATAAAATTATGCGTCAAATACTTGCTCACAAGTATATGAAATCACGCGTAATTCAACTAATATTATTTTTATCTATTGAATTTGGCATAATAGAAAGAACACAAATAAAAGTACCATTTATAATTAAAAAGACTGATATAGCAGTTATGACAGGTACTAACGTAAACACAATAAATAAAATTATAAAACAACTACATCAAAATAAATTTATTAATTATTCAACAAAAAATTTTATAATAATTAATAATTATTTTATTGCTCATTCTTTATTTTTACTGAATTAAATTATTGAAATCTAAAATTAAATATAAAATAAATGATATAATCAAAACTATAATCCTAGATATAAATATAAGTAGTCTAAATGCAAAGAATATCTATTACAACAATATTATATAACAATACTTATGGGTAAAGTATATGACTGGTTTGAAGAGAGATTAGAAATTCAAGCTATTGCAGATGATATTACAAGTAAATATGTACCACCACATGTAAACATTTTTTACTGTATTGGTGGCATTGTTTTCACATCATTTCTAATTCAAGTTGCTAGTGGATTTGCTATGACATTTTACTACAGACCAACTGTAGCAGAAGCATTTTCATCTGTAGAATATATTATGACAGATGTTAATTTTGGCTGGTTAATTAGATCTATTCACAGATGGTCAGCAAGCATGATGGTGTTAATGCTAATCTTACATGTATTTAGAGTATATTTGACAGGTGGCTTTAAAAAACCAAGAGAATTAACATGGGTAACAGGTGTAATTTTAGCTGTACTAACTGTATCTTTTGGAGTAACTGGTTACTCATTACCATGGGATCAAATAGGCTATTGGGCAGTAAAAATTGTAACAGGAGTGCCTGAAGCAATACCTGGAATAGGAAGTACCATTGTGGAATTATTAAGAGGAAGTGTAAGTGTCGGACAAAGTACATTAACTAGGTTCTATAGTTTACATACATTTGTATTACCATTATTAACAGCTGTATTTATGTTAATGCACTTTTTAATGATACGAAAACAAGGTATCTCAGGACCTTTATAAATTCAATTATAATCAATAAGGATATAAACTTTATGTCAATCATCAAAAAACCAGACTTAAATGATCCTAAACTAAGAGCTAAACTAGCAAAAGGGATGGGACACCATTACTATGGAGAACCTGCATGGCCAAACGATTTATTATATATGTTCCCAGTAGTAATATTAGGAACTATAGCCTGTAACGTAGGGCTAGCAATATTAGAACCAATGGGCATAGGAGAAACAGCAAATCCTTTTGCAACACCACTGGAAATTTTACCTGAATGGTATTTTTTCCCAACATTCAATTTATTAAGGGTTATTCCAAATAAACTAATTGGAGTATTATCTATGGCATCTGTACCTGCTGGATTAATCACTGTACCTTTTATTGAAAGTATTAATAAATTTCAAAACCCATTTAGAAGACCTATTGCAACAACTGTATTTTTAATAGGTACTTTTATAAGCGTATGGCTAGGAATAGGAGCAACAATGCCTTTATCTAAAGCTATTACTTTAGGAATCTTTTAATCAATAATATAAATAGAGAAAACAACAAACAAATATTTATTGTTTGTTGTTTTAAAATTCATTTACAAAATAAAAAATTATTTCATAGATATTTTTGCTCCAGCATCCTCTAGTTTACCCTTTATTTCCTCTGCATCTTCTTTAGAAGTACTTTCCTTAATCACTTTAGGTGCTGACTCCACTAATTCTTTTGCTTCTTTTAAACCTAATCCAGTTAAGCTACGTACAGCTTTTAATACAGCTATTTTTTTAGAAGCATCAAATTCTTCTAATATAACATCAAATTCAGTTTTTTCTTCTACTTCACTAGTCACTTGAGTATTTGTAGATGCAGCCATCATTCCTATGCTTGGAGCTGCTGCCACAGATGCATCAACATCAAATGTTTCCTCTATTTGTTTAACTAATTCAGCTGCTTCCAATAGAGTTAAAGATTTTAAATCTTCAATTATAGTTTCAATTTTAGTAGTCATAATATACAAATATTAAATAAAATACAAAAAAATAAAAATAAACAATTTTTATCAAAAATTATAATAGTTTACTATCCCTTAAAAAATTAATATTAATTGGAATAGATGGACCCATTGTACTAGATAAATAACAAGATTTCCAATATTTTCCTTTAGCACCTGATGGACGATTCTTATCAATTGATTCCTGAATAGCTTTAAAATTTAGATTTAAATCATCTACTGAAAAATTTAATTTTCCCAATGGAACATGAACTATACCAGTACGATCGACTCTATATTCTAATTTACCACTTTTAAATTCTTCTATTGCATTCTTTAATTCTGTAGTTACTGTACCTGCTTTAGGAGAAGGCATTAAACCACGTGGCCCTAACAGTTTTCCTAATTTGGCAATTAATAACATAACATCAGGAGTAGCAATTAACTTATCAAAGTCTAAACGTCCTTTCATAATTTCTTCGATTAAATCTTCAGAGCCTACAATGTCAGCTCCTGCAGACAATGCTTCATTTAATTTATTACCTTTAGTAATTACAGCAACCTTTACGACTTTACCTGTCCCTTTTGGTAAAATAACAGTAGACCTTAATTGTTGATCTGCATACTTAGGATCTAAACCTAATACAATATGAGCTTCTAAAGTTTCAATAAAATTTATATTAGATAAATCCTTAAGTAAGCTTAAAGCTTCTATTGGTGAATAAAATTTATTTTTATCTATTTGTTGCAATATTAGAGAAAAACGACGCGAACGCTTACGCATAAAAAATAATACTCCTCAACTAATCTTCAATACTTATACCCATACTACGAGCCGTACCACTAACAATTAACATAGCTTTCTCAATATCCTGTGTATTTAAATCTTGTAATTTAATTTCTGCGATTTCTTTTAACTGCATACGAGAAATAGAACCAGCTATTTTAGAATTAGGATTACCTGAACCTTTTTCAATACCTGCTTCTTTTGCTAATAAAACAGAAGCTGGAGGAGTTTTTAATATAAATGAAAAACTTCGATCTTCATAAACAGAAATTTCTGCTGGTATAACTAATCCAATTTTATCAGCTGTTCTGGCATTATATTCTTTACAAAACATAACAATATTTGCTCCGTGTTGACCTAAAGCAGGACCAACAGGAGGTGCTGGTGTTGCTTTACCAGCCATTAATGCTAGCTTCACCAATCCGATAATTTTTTTAGGCATACAAATGTTTATAATTTAATATTATATATTCATGAACTAATAAACTAATATATTAAAAACTATTTATATAAAATAAAAATACATATATAAATAATATAAAATTAAATTATAAATTGAATTCATGTTTTTTCCAAGTTTTATATTCGAAAAGTACTTCAAGAAGTCAAACACGCCCTGAAGGACTTGAACCCTCGACATCAGGTTTTGGAAACCTGCGTTCTACCAACTGAACTAAAGGCGTACATATATAATATTAATATAACAAATTAAAAAATAATCTACATTATTCTATAAAGAAAAAGAAAATGTCCAATATAAACAATAATTATAATAATAATTTAAGTGCAATAGAATATAAACAATATTCAAGGCAAATAATTTTAGACAATATTGGTATAAATGGCCAGATAAAACTCAAAAAAGCCAGAATATTAGTTATAGGTGCTGGAGGACTTGGATCCCCAGTAATTTCATATTTAACTGCTGCAGGGATTGGAATAATTGGTATAATAGACAATGATGTTGTAAACTTATCTAATTTAAATAGACAAATTATTTATAACAAAAATAACCTTGGTAAATACAAAGCAGAATGTACACGTATAAAAATGGAAAAACTTAATGAAAAATGTATTATACAATCTTACAATTATAAAATCAATCAAAACAATGCAAGAAGTATTATTAATAAATATGATATTATCATAGACTGTACAGATAACTTTCAAACAAGATATCTAATAGATGAAACATGCTATCAATTGCACAAAATTCATATATATGGAGCAATTAACAAATACGAGGGACAAATAAGTATTTTCAATTACAAAAATCATATTAGATACTCTGATATATACCCTAAACATTTAGGATTAAAGAATTTAAATTGCAATGAAATAGGTATTCTAGGAGTAATGACAGGTACTATTGGTATTTTACAAGCTACAGAATGTATTAAAATAATTTTAGGTATTGGACAATTACTAAATGGTACTCTTATGATATATAATCTATTAAACACATCATTTAAAATGATTAAAATCTTTCCTACAAAAAAAAAATATAAATATCTGAATAAAAATTCACTAATATTTTCAAAAAATAAATTTATAGCATTAAATAAAATCAAATATCATAATTCAATAATTTTTGATGTTCGCCAAGAAATAGAATTTAAATCCCAACATTTAAATAAATCAATCAATATACCACTATTAAATTTTCAATCTAAAACAACTATTAAATTTATACAAAAAAATTGTAAACATAAAACCATATTCTTATGGTGTAATTCATTATCAAGATCTGTTACAGTGTCACATTTATTAAATAAATACTATATTAATAACTATATTATTAATAATTAATTTATCTATTATATAATATAAGTATATTATTTTTCATAGATTAGATATAATACTTAAAAATTAAAATAACAATTTATACTAATGAAAAAAAATATTACAGTAATTATAAAAAATGATAACTCTAAATTAGGTAAAAGAGGACAGCAATTAAAAGTTGCACCTGGCTATGCTTTTAATTACTTAATTCCGAATGATTTTGTAGAAACAACTACAAAAGGAAAAATTAAACATTTTAATATGTTTCTAACAATTGAGAAACAAAAAAAACAAGATCTAGAAATTGAAGCATTAAAATTAAAAAATTATATTGAACAAATAAAAACAATTAATCTCAAAAAAAGGATAGGAGAAAATAAACAGATCTTTGGTAGTGTCAATGAAAAAGAAATAATAAATAAAATATTTCAAATAACTGGATATAGGCTAGAAAAAAAACAAATTAAAATACCTGATATAAAAACACTTGGTTTATTTACAATTTCGATTTCTTTATTTGAAAAAGAAAAATCTAATTTAATACTTCAAGTTATTCCAAAAAATATATAATAAATAAATTGATAAAATAATATATTTTATTTTGTATACTAATAATCAATTTGAATAGTTATTCAAAATTGAATAACCTATTCATGCATTTAAATATAAAATAATATAATTAAAAATTTATCATTATATTTATTAATAAATTCTGATTATAAAAATGTATAATATATAATTCTTGTAAATTTAAAACATAACTGATTCTATTTATTCTAGAATGAATTTATTTAACATATACACCATTCCACCTCAAAATTATATAGCAGAAGAAATTTTATTAGGATGTATACTTATTAATCCTAATATTTTTATACACATAAATCCTTTAATTAAAGTTGAATCATTTTTTCTCGAATGCCATCAACTAATATATATTACTTTTTTAAAACTATATAAACAAAATAAATTACACCCAATAGAATTATTATATTATTTATCCGAAAATAAAACATTACATACAGTAGGAGGATTAAAAAAAATAATAGAATTAATGAAACAAAGCCAAACATTTATGTATTCAACAATTAATATTAATCAATATATATATGAAATTATTCAAATTATAAATAATACTTATATCAAAAGATTAATGATTCAATATGGATACAATATTATTAGACTTGCATATATTAAAGAATATTCAAGTTATAAATTATATAATAAAGCTTCACAATATCTACATGTCACAGTAAATAAAATACCAAAAAATAATTTACAAAATTTACAAAATCTAATTAGCAACTTAATTCTAGAAGTTCAATCAAATAAAATAATAAATAATGAAAGAATATCCCAAGCAACAATTATAAAATCAGGATTTAAAGATTTAGATCATTTAACTCATGGTTTACCCAATGGAGATTTAATTGTTATAGCTGCACGTCCATCAATTGGTAAAACATCTTTAGCAATTAATATTGCTTACAATGTATTAAATAAATTCAATAATGGTGTATGTATATTTAGCCTTGAAATGTCTAGCAAGCAAATTTTACATAAAATGATTTCAATTGGATCACAAATACCCAATAAGAAATTAACATTATATCAAATAAATCAAACACAGTGGAAAAAAATACAATCTATATGTAATATATTACTCAAAAATAATTTTTATATAAATGATACTCCTAATATTTCAATTGATTATATTGAATACATTGCAGAATTATGGATACAAGAGAAAAAAGAAATTAAATTAATTATTATTGATTATTTACAACTTATACAAATAGATAATGCAATTAAATTAAATAGAACACAAGAATTAAGCTATATTACTAGAAAACTTAAATTACTAGCACAGAATTTAAATATACCAATTTTAGTTTTATCACAATTAAATAGAAGTATTGAATTAAGAACTAGTAAAAAACCAATGTTATCTGATTTAAAAGAAAGTGGATGTATTAATATAAATACACATTTAGATATAGACAATAAGTATAAAAATTCTCTAAATATAGTCAATATACAAAAGATAAAAAGATATACAAAAAAACAATTAAAAATTCCTATTATTAGTAATTTATTATATAAACATAAAATTTCACAAAAATTTATCAAATACGATAACATATTTCAGGTTAAAATTATTATCCAATATATATTCAAAATATACCAAAATAATAATAAATACTTTAACACCACGCATAATCATCAATTTTTAAAAAAATATAACTGGATAAAAAATAATAAATTTATAGATTATACTTGTATTACAAATTTATATATTAATAATAATCAACACAAAGTTTTAGAATACAATTATATAAAAACAATAGATTATCAAAAATATATACATGCATATGATATAAATATGAAATCATACACACATTTTTTCTGTAATCAAACAATTCTACATAATTCTATTGAACAAGACTCAGATATTGTTTTAATGCTATATGAAAAAGAAAAATCAAATTACCACCTAAAGAATGAAAAAATCATTGATGTAATTATATCAAAAAATCGCAACGGTCCTATTGGATCCTGTGAACTACTATTTTGTTTAAATAATACAACTTTTAAAAATATAGATAAAGAAAGTTTTGTACAAAATTAAATGAATTCAGTACTTCCAATAAAATTTATATTATTGGAAGTTGCAATTTAAATATTAATTTGATATTATCTTAACATGCCGGGATAGCTCAGTTGGTAGAGCAGTGGACTGAAAATCCTCGTGTCACCAGTTCAAACCTGGTTCCTGGCATTAAGTATTATTTTAAAACTTCTAATTTTTCACCTAATAAAACTTTAATTTCTCCCGTTTCTGTTACATCTACTACAGCACTATCTCCTGCTTTAATTCTACCAGACAAGACTTCTTCAGCTAAACTATCTTCTAATAATCTCATTACTGCACGACGTAAAGGTCTTGCACCATAACTTGGATTATAACCTTCATCCACTAATCTATTCTTAAACCTTTCTGTAACACTTAACTCAATTTCTTGTTGTTTAATTCTATCAAATACTTCTTGTAGCATAATATCTGCTATTTCTCTAACTTCATCTTTTGTTAACTGTCGGAACACAATAATTTCATCTAAACGATTCAGAAATTCTGGACGAAAATACTGTTTTAACTCTTCATTTACTAATAATTTAATTCGATTATATTGTGATTCTGTTTGAGACTCTGCCAATTCAAACCCTAAACTACCTCCACCTTTTTCAATAACTTTAGAACCAATATTTGAAGTCATAATTAGCAAAGTATTTTTAAAATCAATAGTACGACCTTTTGCATCTGTTAAACGACCATCCTCTAAAATTTGTAGTAATAAATTAAATATATCAGGATGTGCTTTTTCAATTTCATCAAATAGTATTACAGTATAAGGACGTTTTCTAACAGCTTCTGTTAAATAACCTCCTTCACTGTAACCAACATAACCAGGAGGTGAACCAATTAATTTAGAGACTGTATGCCTTTCCATATATTCAGACATATCTAGTCTAACCATTGCCTCTTGTACACCAAAAAAGTAAGATGCTAAAGCTTTTGTTAATTCTGTTTTACCTACACCAGTAGGACCTGAAAAAATAAAACTTGCAATAGGACGATTAGGATTTTTTAAACCAACTCGAGCACGACGAATAGCTCTAGAAACAGCAACAACTGCCTCATCTTGACCAATAATACGACTATGTAATGTTTCTTCCATATGCATTAATTTCTCTGATTCACTTTTAGTTAATTTAGTTACAGGAATACCTGTCCAAAATGCTACAATATCAGCAATATCTTCTTCAGTAACAATTGGATCTTCTATCTGTAAATCAGGTTCACTTTTCTTACTTTGTGCAATTGCAGCTATTTGAGCTTTAATTTCCATTTCACGAGTTCTATACTGTTCAGCTTTTTCATATTTTTGAGCTCTAATAGCTTCATCCTTAGTTTTTAATACAGAACGTAATTCTTTATCTAATTCTCGAGCAGCAGGAGGTAACTGAGAATTAAGTAATCTTACTCTGGACCCAGCCTCATCAATTAAATCAATTGCTTTATCTGGTAAAAAACGATCTGAAATATATTGATTCGCATATTTTGCTGCTGCTGCCAAAGCTGCATCAGACATTTTAAGTTGATGATGCTTTTCATAACGATCACGTAAACCAAATAAAATCTCTATTGTCTCCTCTACACTAGGTTCACCTACTAAAACTGGTTGAAAACGACGTTCTAATGCAGCATCTTTTTCAATATGTTTTCTATATTCTTCTAAAGTAGTCGCACCAATACATTGCAATTCACCTCTTGCTAATGCTGGCTTTAATAAATTAGCTGCATCAATCGCTCCTTCAGCAGCACCTGCACCAATCAAAGTATGTACTTCATCTATAACTAATATAACGTTATTAGCTGTTTTAATTTCGTCCATTATTCTTTTCAAGCGTTCTTCAAATTCACCGCGATATTTGGTACCTGCTACCAATAAACCAACATCCAATGTAACAACTAATTTATCTTCTAAAATAGCTGGTATATCTCTATTTGCAATTCTTTGGGCTAATCCTTCAGCAATAGCTGTTTTACCTACTCCTGGTTCACCAATTAATACAGGGTTATTTTTAGTTCGACGACCTAGAATTTGAATGACTCTTTCTATTTCTTTTTGTCGACCAACTACAGGATCCAACACATTCTCTATAGCTAGTTCTGTTAAATTAGAACCAAATTCTTCTAAAGTAGGTGTTTTACTTCTCGCTTGAACATTATTATTACCATTAGTATTTGCTTCTGCATTATCTCCAAGCATTTGAATAACTTCAGTTCTAATAGAGGAAACATTAACTGCTAAATTTTCTAAGACACGCGCTGCAACACCTTCTCCTTCTCTTACTAAACCCATTAATAGATGCTCAGTACCAATATAATTATGCCCTAGTTGCCTAGCTTCTTCTAATGATAATTCTAAAACTCTTTTAGCTCTCGGAGTAAATGGAATTTCAACAGCAACAAAACCTGAGCCACGACCAATAATTTTTTCTACTTCAATACGTGCATCTTTTAAATTAACATTCATAGATTTTAACACTTGAGCAGCAATACCTGTACCTTCTCCAATTAAACCAAGTAAAATTTGCTCAGTACCAACAAAATTATGACCTAGGCGTCTTGCTTCTTCTTGAGCCAACATAATTACTTTAATAGCTTTTTCAGTAAAGCGTTCAAACATAATTTAGAACTAGTAAAATTTTTAGTTACCTTCGATACTAGTAAATAATAACACACTGATTAAAATAAGGTAAGCATAATTTAGAATAAGTTATAATTTTTCACATTTATATGAAAAAATATATTTTTAGATATTGACGATCATAACAAATTTTAAATAAAATATTTTTAAAGAAAAATAAAATTAAAGATTATGACAACAACTTACAATAAAATAAATAAATCCATTATAGTTAGAGACATAGAAAATAAATTCAAAAAAAAAGACTTACCTGAACTTAAAGTAGGAGATAGTATAAAAATACAAATAATTATACAAGAAGGTAATAAAGAAAGAATACAAACTGTAGAAGGAGTCATTATTTCAAAGAATAATGCTCAATTAAATACAACTATTACAATTAGAAAAGTATTACAAAACATTGGTGTTGAACGCGTCTACTTAATTCATTCTCCAAGAATTATTAATATTAAAATAATAAAAAGAGCAAAAGTAAAAAGAGCAAAATTGTATTATTTACGTTATAGATCAGGTAAAGCAACAAGATTAAAACAAAAATTCAAATAAACTTAATAATATAATAATAAAGGATATATAACTCAGTTGGTTAGAGTATCACGTTGACATCGTGAAAGTCACTGGTTCAAATCCAGTTATATCCATATAATAATTATATTGATCAAACTAATTGCATAATAAAAAAAAATTTGTTATATTAATTATATTATAAGGGTCGGTGCCCGAGTGGTTAATGGGGGCGGACTGTAAATCCGCTGGCTTTGCCTACGTTGGTTCAAATCCAACTCGGCCCAGTAAAAAAAATATTATACAGAGCTTTTAGTTTTATTACCATGCTTTAAAATACCTATCATTTGAGAATTACTCTTACCAGGGGCAACCATAGGATAACAATTTTCTTCTTCTTTAACTTTACAATTCAATAAAACTGGTCCTTCATAAGCAAAAAATGTCTCTAATATAGAATTAATATCACTGCGTAGTTCTAATTCTAAACCTAAAATGCCAAAAGATTTTGCAAGATCAACTAAATTAGGTGACCCTTTTTCCATATTTGAATGAGAATAACGTTCACCATAAAATGCTTGTTGCCATTGTCTAACCATACCTTGCCATCTATTATTTATAACAAGAATCTTAATCGGTAGATTATATTGAGAAATAGTAGCCAATTCTTGCAAATTCATTTGAAAACTAGCATCACCACTAATACAGATAACTTGCTTATTAGGATGTGCTATTTGTACTCCAATTGCTGCAGGTAAACCATAACCCATTGTACCCAAACCAGAACTTGACATCCAATGACGAGGAAGTAAATTTAAAAATTGCGCTGCCCACATCTGATGTTGACCAACATCAGTAGTAAAATAAGCTTGTGATTGTAAAGAAGATATATGCGAAATAATTTCTTGAGGAGATAATATATCAACATTCTTTGGTATTAATAAAGGATATTGTTGCTTCCAAATTTCAATTCTTTCTCGCCATGAACGTGTTTGATCAGAATTAATATGAAAATTAATCTCTTCATTAATATAGTTCATAAATTGATCTAATACTTGTTTAACATCACCAATAATAGCTACTTGTGGAATTCTATTCTTTCCAACTTCAGCAGGATCAATATCTATATGAATAACTTTAGCATGACATGCAAATTCATCAAGCTTACCTGTAACCCTATCATCAAAACGAGAACCTAAAGCAATTAAAAGATCACATTCACTGACAGCAAAATTAGCGTAAGCTGTACCATGCATACCTAACATACCTAGAGATAAAATATGATTCTCATCAATTACACCTTTTCCCATTAAAGTAGTTGTAATTGGTATTTGAAATTTTATTGCAAATTCTTGAACTACTTGAGAGGCATCAGAAATAATAGCACCTCCACCAATATATAATAAAGGTTGAGTAGATTGTTGCAATAAATTTATAATTCTAGAAAAATGTTTAAATTTAGGAGGAATAATTGGTCTACAACCAGAAAGAACAATATTTCCTGGTTGAATAGGATAATAATAAAATTTTTCTAAACCAACATCTTTAGGAATATCAATTAAAACAGGGCCTGGCCTACCATAATTAGCTATATAAAAAGCTTCTGCAACAATTCTTGAAATATCTCTAGCATCTCTAACAACATATGAATGTTTTACAATAGGAAGAGTAATACCAAAAATATCTACTTCTTGAAAGGCATCAGTCCCAATGAAAGGTCTAGCTACTTGACCAGTTATTACAACTATTGGTACAGAATCCATTTGTGCAGTTGCTATACCAGACACTAGATTAGTAGCACCAGGACCAGAAGTGGCCATGCAAACACCAACTTTTCCAGTAGATCTTGAATAACCGTCAGCAGCATGAGCTGCTGCTTGTTCATGTCTACATAGTATATGTTTAATTTTATTTTGTTGTTCCCAACGATATAATTCATCATAAATAGGTAATATAGCACCTCCAGGATAACCAAAAATATGATATACTCCATGTTTGATTAAACTATCTATAAGAGCAAAGGCGCCTGTGACTTCTTTTAAGTTAGACATAAAAAATAAAAATCCTTATGAAATATAAGAAAAAATAAAAAAAAGAACAAATGAAAAATAATTATGTAATATATATTATATATGTTTAATTTTTTATATTTTTTTATATAATATCTAACATTTTTATTATTATAATATATAAAATATAAATGAATAGGCTTCCAATTGTTAGAATTAATAACTGATTTTTTTGTTTCCTAAATAACTTAAAAATTGGTTTAAGAGTTATCAAGAAAAATCCTATAAATACAGAAATTAAAAATCTTGGAAACTTATATATGTTTTCCCAGAAATTGTTCATATTCTTATATAGTATTTTTTGTAATTTTTAGTATTAAAATATAAAATAGTAGAAAATTTATTAAATATCAATGTTATTTTTTGTTATATTATTATTAGTAATAGATATGTATTATAGGGTTATATGTTCAAAAATTCTAGTTATATTCAATGTTTGAATGAATTTGTACCTTTTATAAAAAAATTATATGGTCATACTATTGTTATTAAGTATGGTGGAGCTGCGATGAAAGATTCTATTTTGGAGCGTCAAGTTATTAATAATATTGTATTTTTACGTAGTTTAGGTATAAAAGTTGTTTTAGTTCATGGTGGTGGTCCTATGATTAATTCTTGGTTAAAAAGATTAGATATTGAACCACAATTTGAAAATGGTATTCGTATAACTAACTCTGAGACAATGGAAATTGTAGAAATGGTTTTAGTTGGTCAGGTTAATAAACATTTAGTAAATTTATTTAATCAAGAACAGACAATAGCTGTTGGTTTATCTGGTAAGGACGGTAAATTGATTGTTGCTTCTCATTTATTACCTCATTCTAATAATTTGGTTGGTAGAGTTGATCGTGTTAATACACAAATCTTAAATTTATTATTAAATTCTAATTATATTCCTGTTATTGCTAGTGTTGCTTCAGATCAAAATGGTATAACTTATAATATTAATGCAGATACTGTTGCAGGATCTATTGCTCAAGCTTTACAAGCAGATAAATTAATATTATTAACAGATACTCCAGGTATTATGTTGGATGTTACTAGTCCTAGTTCTTTACAAAAGATACTAAATATAGAAAGAATAGAGGATTTATTTAATAAAGGTATTATTGTTGGAGGTATGATTCCTAAAGTTGAATGTTGTATTAAAGCTTTAAAAAATAAGGTTAAGTCAACTCATATTATTGATGGTAGAGTGCAAGATAGTTTGTTATTAGAATTACTGACTAATGAAAGATTGGGTACTAAGATTACTATATAAATTTATTGTTTGTATATTTTTTTAGATCATGATATATTTGTAAGTATAAAAACGATTATTTAAGGCTCAGTAGCTCAGTTGGTTAGAGCAGGGGACTCATAAGCCCAAGGTCGCAGGTTCAAGTCCCGCCTGAGCCATGTATTATTAAGGAGAGGTGGCTGAGTGGTCTAAAGCGGCAGATTGCTAATCTGTTGTATGTTATTACATACCGAGGGTTCGAATCCCTTCCTCTCCTATTTTACTGAATATTTCTAATATAGTGTATTTAATTTGACAAATTTATTAGTATATGAGACCCTTATTGTGTGGGACTGTAGTTCAACTGGTTAGAGCACCGCCCTGTCACGGCGGAAGTTGCGGGTTCGAATCCCGTCAGTCTCGTTTATTTTAATATTGATTCAAAAATATTATGTTTTGTTTGGTATAGCACTATATTCATTGATTATTTGTCGGAATTCTTCTCCATCGATTGTCTCTTTTTCAATAAGTAAATCAACTAATCTATCTATCACAACTCTATTTTCACGTATAATTTTAATTGTTTTTTGATGACAATCTTCAATAATTTCTTGTATTTGTTTATCTATCTTTATTGCTATTTCATCAGAGTATTCTGATGACATACCCATACCTCTACCCAAAAAGGGGTTGGTATCTTCATTTTCTAGAGATAATGGGCCAATTGTTGACATACCAAATTTTGTGACCATTTGTCTTGCCATAGATGTTACTTGTTGTAAATCATTACTTGCACCTGTTGTTACTTCTGTATCTCCAAAAACAACTTCTTCTGCAGCTCTTCCACCAAGAGCTCCCATTATTCTGGCTTTAATTTGTGATCTTGATATTAAACTTTGGTCTTCTGAAGGGTTAAACCATGTTAAACCTCTTGCTTGTCCACGTGGAATTAGAGTAACTTTTTGTACTGTATCATGGTTTTTAATAATAGTTCCTACAATTGCATGACCTATTTCATGATATGCAATTAATCTTTTACTTTTACTATCTATTAGTGGAGTGCCTTCCATTCCAGCAACTATTCTATCTATTGCAGCATCTATTTCATTTAATGTAATAGAATTTTTTCTTTTTCTTGCTGTTAAAATAGCAGCTTCATTTAGTAAATTTGCTAAGTCGGCTCCTGAGAAACCAGGTGTTCTTCTTGCAATAATAGATAATGATACGTTTTTATCAATTTTTTTATTTTTAGAGTGAACATTTAATATTGCAAGTCTTCCTGAGAAATCAGGTACTTCTACTGATACTTGACGATCAAATCTTCCGGGTCTTAATAATGCTGAGTCTAATATATCTGCTCGGTTTGTTGCAGCAATTACTATTATACCTGTATTACCTTCAAATCCATCCATTTCTGTTAATAGTTGATTTAGAGTTTGTTCTCTTTCATCATTGCCTCCTCCAACTCCAGTTCCTCTTTGGCGTCCAACTGCGTCAATTTCATCAATAAATACTATGCATGGAGCGTTTTCTTTTGCTTTTTTAAATAAGTCACGTACTCGTGATGCTCCAACTCCAACAAACATTTCTACAAATTCTGAGCCTGAGATACTAAAAAATGGTACATTTGCTTCTCCAGCAATTGCCTTAGCTAATAATGTTTTTCCTGTACCAGGTGGGCCAACTAGTAATACTCCTTTAGGAATTTTTGCACCGACAGCTGTAAATCGTTCAGGTTTTTTTAAAAATGTAACAACTTCTTCAAATTCTTCTTTTGCTTCATCTATACCTGCTACATCATCAAAAATAATACCTGTTTTAGCTTCCATTTGAAATAAAGCTTTAGATTTACCAAAAGACATTGCTTGTCCTGGGCCTCCCCCTGTTCCATTATTAGAACGTCGAAATAAAAATGCAAGTCCACTGATTAATAATATGGGAAATAGTAAATTGCTGATAAGACTCCAGAAAGAACTTGTATTTTTTATTGGATGTGCATCTAAATCTACATTATTATTTTTTAATTTGTTAATTAATTCTGGTGCACTTGCTGGTAATTCTACTCTGATTTTTTGTATTCTATTACCTAGTTCAGGGCCTATTGCTTCTACAATAGCTGTATGTCCGTTATCGTAAATATCTACCTTTTTTACCCAACCCATATCTAAATATTCTAAAAAACGACCATAAGTCATTCGTGAATTTGCAATATTTGTATTCATTTCATTAGTTGTAGGAGCAAAAAAACCTTGCCATACAAAGAAACTTATTACAATAATTGGTAATGACCATAATAAAAGATTTTTCCAGGATAATTTCATAGTTATATTGCCTTAAATTTTAGTTTTGACTTATTTCAAGAGATTCTTTTTATTTGTGAGTTTTCTAGTTTTCTTACATGAATGTAACATCTTTCATATTTTATCGGCAACTATACTGGAATATAACTATTATTATTTGTATTGTCTGTTTACATAATGTAAATTAAAAAATTTTTTTTCTATGAAATTAATATAATAATATATTATTGAATAAAGATTTATTAACTTAATAATATTTGTTATGTTAGAAAAAGGCGCAAAAGTAAAAGTTTTAAGAACAGAATCTTATTGGCATCAAGATTTTGGTAGAGTTGTTAAAGTAGATACAGATATTAAGTATCCTGTTTTAGTTCGTTTTATTAAAACAACTTATAGTGGTGTGAATACTAATAGTTTTGCAAAAGATGAATTAGTCGTTATAGAAGAATAGATTTTGAATTAAGATAATACAATAATGAAAATTTCAATATTTTTAAATAAGAATTAAGATATTGAAATTTTCATTATTTCTATTTAATTACCTAATGTTGCCCAGTCTACATCAACGTTTTCTAAAATCAATGAAGAGTTATATATTTGAAGAATAATTAATAAAAATAGAAAAAATAATAACATAAATACAGCCATTATAGGTGTTGTTCCCCATCCTGGAGCAACTTTACCATATTCAGAGTTTAAAGGTCGTAATATTTCTCCTAGTCTAGTTCTCAATGCCATGATATTTTATTTCGATTTTTTTGATTAGTAAGTTTTTAATATCTATAATAATATTATAAAGACAAGTATATTTTATTTATTATTGATTTATGGAAACTGCAATAGTTCTTAGCATTTTTATTTCTAGCCTTTTATTTGGTATTACAGTTTATTCGGTTTATACTGCGTTTGGTCCGATCTCAAAGCAGTTGCGAGATCCTTTCGAAGAACATGAGGAATAAGTATATTTTTTTAACACTCTAGTAGTTATGTTATTTGCATACTATTAGAGTGGTTAATAATTAATATATTTCTTATTTATTTTACAATTCTTGGAGGATCTCTAAAAAAAACTGCAAAAAAGATAACCATTAATGTTCCTACTAATAAAAACACGTAAACAAGTGCTTCCATTTTTTTCTCCTAATTTTTTTTATTTAATTTTATACTGCACCTTGTTTTTTACTACTTTTATCACCAAGTTTTTGAAATGCTCCAAATTCTACTTGTTCTGTTACTTCTGCTCCGATACCAGCAAATACATCTCTAAAGATAGTTCTAGATCCGTGCCATAAATGACCAAAGAAGAAGATTAGTGCAAAATTTGCGTGACCAAAAGTGAACCAACCTCTTGGACTACTCCTGAATACTCCATCAGATTCTAGTGTTGTTCTATCAAATTCAAATACTTCACCAAGTTGTGCTTTTCGTGCATATTTTTTTACACTAGGTGCATCAGTAAACACTTTCCCATTTAATTTACCACCATAAAAGTTTACAGTTACACCCACTTGTTCAATACTATATTTTGATTCTGCGCGTCTAAATGGAATGTCTGCGCGAATAATACCATCTTTATCTACTAGAATAACAGGAAATGTTTCAAAAAATGCAGGCATTCTTCTAACTGTTAATTCTCTACCTTCTTTATCTTGGAAAATTGGATGTCCTAGCCATGCTTCAGCAATTCCATCGCCTTTATCCATAGGACCAGCTCTGAATAGTCCGCCTTTTGCTGGGTTATTGCCTATATAATCGTAAAAAGCTAATTTATCTGGTATTTTTGACCACGCTTCTTCAGGATTAGCTCCATCATTTAATGAATTTTCTACTCTTCGTTCAATTTCTTGTTGAAAGTATCCACTATCCCATTGATATCTTGTTGGACCAAATAATTCAATAGGTGTAGTTGCTGATCCATACCACATTGTACCGCAAGTAACAAATGCGCTAAAAAATACTGCAGAAATACTACTTGATAAAACAGTTTCAATATTACCCATTCTTAATGCTCTATATAGTCTTTGTGGTGGTCTAACTGTTAAATGAAATAGTCCAGCTAAAATACCAACTGTTCCTGCTGCGATATGATGGGATGCAATGCCGCTAGGATTAAAAGGGTTGAATCCATCTGGTCCCCATGCTGGTGCTACAGGTTGTACTTTTCCTGTAATTCCATACCCATCAGAAATCCAAATGCCTGGTCCAAATAATCCTGTAGCATGAAATGCACCAAATCCAAAGCATAGTAAACTAGATAATAGTAAGTGAATACCAAAAATTTTAGGTAAGTCTAATGCAGGTTCTCCTGTTCGAGGATCTCTAAATAATTCAAGATCCCAGTATACCCAATGCCATATTGATGCTAAAAATAGCATACCAGATAAAACAATATGAGTTATTGCTACTCCTTCAAAACTCCATAGTCCAGGATTAGATACACTTTCTCCAGTGATACTCCATCCTCCCCATGAGTCAGTTATACCTATACGTGTCATGAAGGGCATTACAAACATGCCTTGTCTCCACATAGGATTTAATACTGGGTCAGACGGGTCAAAAACGGCTAATTCATATAATGCCATTGAACCAGCCCAACCAGCTACTAGTGCTGTATGCATTAAATGCACTGAAATTAGGCGTCCTGGATCATTTAAAACTACTGTATGTACACGATACCAAGGTAGTCCCATAGAACTACTTTCCTCCTATCAAAAGAAATTAATATTTTGCTTTTCTTACTTTTTCTTTCTTATAATTATAGCATTTTTATTATAATTAGTTTATTCATATTTATATTGAATAATATATTTAACTAATATAAAACTAATTATATTTATAAATATTAGTATTAATATACTATCGTTTACATTGAAATTGAACCAAACAGTTTTTATTATTTCTGTTGATAAATTAAATTTGGAATTATTTAAACATATATACCTAATAATTTCTATAGCATATGTAATTGGATTTAAGCATGCTAAAATTTGTAGCCAGTATGGCATAAAAGATAAAGGAGCTAACGCAGTACTTGAAAATAAAGTAGGTAAATTAACTAATAATAATAAAGCTAAAAATTCTATATGTCCAGGTACTATAAAAGCCGTACAAATACTAATACTAGCAATACTAGTTGTTATTAAAATAATTACTGGTATAATAAAATTTATAGAGTATATAATTTGATTGCTATGTAAAATAAAAATATTAAATATTATAATAGTAGTAGTTTGCAGGATAGTAATTGTATTAATTGAAATTAAAGAAGAAATGAGAAGTGAGTCTTTTGATATAAGTGGAGATATTAGTATTCTATTCAAAAAGCCAAATTCTCTATCAAATATTAATGGTAATCCTGCATTAATAGATCCATTAAAACTTGTAAAAATAATTATTCCTGGACTTAAAAATTGTTCATACTTAAGGTTTTTTGTGAATAAGTCAACAGGTATATTTTGAAATAATGATCCAAATAGTAGTAGCCATAGTAAAGGTTGAAGCATACTAGCAATAAAAGTAGACGGTCTTCTCAATATTTGTAAGCACAATCTTTTAGTTAATGCATATATTTCTACTATTAAATTTCGTGTTATTATTTGTTTTTTGATAATATAGTTAGGTTCCATTTTTTTATAATAGTTAAAAATTATTTTTATTTAGATTCAAGTTTTATATTTGAAATATAAATTTATATCTTATTATTTAAGGTTTTCTTTTTACTCATTTATATATTAATTAAATAAAATGGTAGATTTATTGGTTTATATTAGTCATTTGAATTAAATATATGATTCAATATAAGTAAAGTAAAATAAATATACTATTTTTTGTTTTACATTATTATATTTTTTTAATTGAAATATTATATTTTAGGGGTATAAAATTATGGCAAGTTATGAAGTAACTTTAATTGTACTAGATGAGGAGACTAAGACTGAAAATACTGTTACATTTACTTGTAATGATGATGTTTATTTATTAGATCAAGCAGATGAAGAAGGTTTAGATTTACCTCATTCTTGTCGTGCAGGTTCATGTTCAAGTTGTGTTGGACTTTTAGAAAGTGGTACAGTAGATCAATCTGATCAGTCTTTTTTATCAGATGAGTTAATTACTGCAGGGTATGTATTAACTTGTGTTGCTTATCCTTCTTCTGATTGTACTATTCGTACTCATCAAGAAGACGAGATATATTAATTTGATTGTAATATAAAAAAATAATTTCCTCATATGTATATACAATTATATGAGGAAATTATTTTTTTATAGTTTTACTTCTATATCTACACCTGCAGGTATATTTAATTTCATTAATGAATCAATTGTTTGTGAAGATGGTTCATGAATATCAATTATTTTTGAATATGTTCTAATTTCAAAATGTTCTCGTGAATCTTTATCAACATGTGGAGAACGTAATACACAATATATTTTACGTTTTTTTGGTAATGGAATAGGACCTATAATTTTTGCTTCTGTTCTTTTAGTTGTTTCAATAATGTTTTGACAACATATTTTTAATACTTTATTATCATAAGCTTTTAGTTTTATTCTAATTTTATTATTTGTAATTGTTAACATAAAATTTTATTATTTTTTATTCCATAATTTTTGATACAACACCTGCTCCTACAGTACGACCTCCTTCGCGTATTGCAAATCTCATTCCTTGCTCAATAGCAATTGGATTAATTAGTTCAGCACTCATTTTGATTCTGTCACCTGGCATCACCATTTCTGCTTCTGACCCATCATCAGCTGTGAATTTACTAATTGTTCCTGTAACATCTGTTGTTCTAACATAAAATTGTGGTCTATAACCAGGAAAAAATGGTGTATGTCTACCACCTTCTTCTTTTGTCAGTATATATACTTCAGCTTCAAATTGTGTATGTGGTGTAATTGTTCCTGGTTCAGCAAGTACCATGCCTCTTTGAATATCGTTTTTTTGTATACCTCTTAATAGTATTCCAATATTATCTCCAGCTATACCTTCATCTAATGTTTTTTGAAACATTTCTAATCCAGTAATTGTTGTTGTTTTTGTATCTTCTAAACCAATAATCTCTATTGTATCACCAACTTTTACAATACCTCTTTCTATCCGACCTGTAGCAACAGTACCTCTACCTGTTATTGAGAATACATCTTCTACTGCCATTAAGAAAGGTTTTTCTACATCTCTTTCAGGTGTAGGAATATATGCATCTACTTCATCCATTAATGCATGTATTTTATCAACCCATTCATCTTCTCCTCTTTTAATTTCTCCATTGGTATTAACTTTTTGTAATGCCATTAATGCTGACCCTGCAACAAAAGGTACGTCATCTCCAGGAAAGTCATAATCACCTAGTAATTCTCTTACTTCTAGTTCAACTAAGTCTTTTAGTTCTTCATCATCTAGTTGATCTTCTTTATTTAAAAATACAACAATACTCGGTACACCAACTTGTTTTGCTAATAATATATGTTCTCTTGTTTGTGGCATTGGACCATCTACTGCAGAAACAACTAGAATTGCTCCATCCATTTGTGCTGCACCAGTAATCATATTTTTTACATAATCAGCATGTCCTGGACAGTCTACATGTGCATAGTGTCGATTTTCTGTTTCATATTCTATATGCGCTGTATTTATTGTAATACCTCTTGCTTTTTCTTCTGGAGCAGCATCAATTTCATCAAATTTTTTGATTTGTGTTTCATTACTTGCAGCTAAAGTTGCTGAGATTGCAGCTGTGAGAGTTGTTTTTCCATGATCAACATGTCCAATTGTTCCAATATTTACATGTGGTTTTTTACGTTCGAATTTTTCACGTGACATATTTATTTCCTTAAATTAATAGCTAATTTTAGTATTATTTATTAATAACGATAGTGAGCAAATGCTTTATTTGCTTCAGCCATTCTATGTGTTTCTTCTCTTTTTCTGATTGTATTTCCTATTTCATTAGATGCGTCTAAAATTTCGTTTGCTAGTTTTACTGGCATGCTTTTTCCTGATCGTAATATGGAAAATTTAGTAATCCATCTTAAAGCAAGATTTGTTCCTCTATATGCTCTTACTTCTATAGGTACTTGATAAGTTGATCCTCCTACTCTTCTTGCTTTAACTTCTACAAGGGGAGTTGCATTACGTATAGCTTTTTCAAGTGTTTCTAATGGATCATTATTTGTTTTTTCTTGTATTATTTCTAAAGCTTTGTATATAATTTTTTGTGCTAAGCTTTTTTTTCCATGTTTTAAGATCCTTACAGTTAGCATACTAATAAGTTTGCTGCTATATATAGGATCAGGTATAATAATTCTTCTTTTTGCAGTATTACGACGAGACATATTATCCTTTATTTTATTATAAGGTTATATTTTGGGTTTCTTAGTTCCATATTTTGATCTTCTATTTTGTCTATCTTTTACTCCAGCTGCATCTAGTGTTCCTCTTACTACGTGATATCTAACTCCAGGTAAGTCTTTTACACGACCTCCTCGAATTAATACTACAGAATGTTCTTGAATATTATGACCTATACCTGGTATATATGCTGTTACTTCAAAACCGGAGGTTAGTCTTACCCTTGCAACTTTTCTTAATGCAGAATTAGGTTTTTTAGGCGTTGTTGTATATACTCTTGTACATACTCCTCTTCTTTGTGGGCAAGCCTTTAAGGCAGGAGATTTAGTTTGTTTCTTGGATTGTTTTCTTTCGGATCTTACTAATTGTTGGATAGTTGGCATTAGTACTATATATTATATTCAGATTGATTTGAATACCTTTTATATTATAAATATTGTATCATAGGCTGTCAAACCTTTTAATTTGATGATTTTTATTTGTTGATTTTAAATTTATATTTTTTCATAAATTTTTCAACTCTTCCTTCTGTGTCGATGATTCTTTGTGAGCCAGTAAAAAAAGGATGATTACCTGACCAAATATCTACATGTAATTCTTCTTTTGTAGATCCAATTGTCATAATATGTTTTCCATCACAGTAAACTTTAGATTCTGTATACCATTTTGGATGAATATTTTGTTTTGCCATTGATTTAGGAATAAATTTTAGTATTAACGTTTTGAATATTGTGGCGCTTTTCTTGCTTTGCGTAGACCATATTTTTTTCTTTCTTTAATTCTAGCATCTCTTGTAAGAAGTCCTTCAGCTTTTAAGGTTACTCTATTTTCTGGATTAATTGTGCATAGAGCACGAGCTAGACCAAGTCTAATGGCATCAGCTTGTCCTGTTAAGCCACCTCCTTCAGCTTTTACGTATACATCGTATTCTTTACTTAATCCGAGTATATGTAATGGTAGGCAAGATATTCTTAAGTAGTTTGGACTAAATTGTAAATATGATTCTCCAGGAAGTCCATTAATGATTAATTTTCCTGAACCAGGTATTAATCTTACTTGTGCAATAGAAGTTTTGCGTCTTCCAGTGCCTGAATAGCTAATTTGTGTTTCATTAGATAACATAGTCATATTATATTTTATAAGATTTAAGAATAATTTTAATCTAGTACAATTATATTGGGTTTTTGTGCTTGATGTGGATGGTTATTGGACTCATAAACTTTAAGTTGAGTAAATAATCTTCTTCCTAAAGGTCCTTTTGGTAGCATTCCTTTTACAGCTTTTTCAATAATTCTATTTGGTATTCTTTTCTGGAGTTCATCAAAGCTTTCTTTTTTTAGTCCTCCTGGTCTACCTGAGTGTTTTTTATATAATTTTTGAAATCTTTTTTGTCCTGTAATTTCTACTAATTGTGAATTAGTAACTATGATATTTATTTTGTGATTTATATGTGGTGTATAGTTTATTTGGTTTTTTCCTTTTAATATAGTTGCAATAACTGTACAAATTCTTCCTAATGTTTGTTTTTTGGCATCAATAATATACCATTGAGATTCATTTTTATTATTTATTTTATTTAGATATGTTTTATTCATATTCATAGTATTTGATTTATATAGAGAATTCTATAATTATTTTCCTATTTATTCAATTTCTATCTTTTTCTTTTATTAAATTAATTCCTAGTTTTTCTTTTAATGCTTCAATGACTTCCTCTGCAGATTTTTGTCCAAAGTTTTTGATTTCTAGTAGTTCTTCTTGTGAATAATCTAGTAAGTCAGAAATTGAATTAATTTGTGCACGCTTAAGACAATTATATGCTCTAACTGATAATTGAAGTTCTTCTATCAATATTTGATGTATTTTTTTTTCTTGGTTGTCATGTTGATGATTTTTTGTTTGAAAGTTTATATTTGTTAAAGGATGAAATAGATGGGTTAATACATTTGCACCTTGACTAATTGCTTCTTGTGGAGATAAACTTCCGTTAGTCCAAATTTCTAGTGATAGTTTTTCTTGAATAATATTTGTATCAATTCTTTGTTCTTCTACTATATAATTAAATTTAGTGGCTGGCATAAATACAGCATCAATTTGTAAAAAATCAATTGATTTATTATCTATTCCTTTATCTATTAATTTGTATCCGTAACCTTTTTCTATTTTAAATTCCATTTCAAAAATAGTATTATTACATACAGTTGCAATATATTGTTTTGGATCAATGATTTCAATTTCTGGTGGAACTTCGAGTAATCCAGTTGTTATAATTGCTGGTCCTTGTATTCTAATACGGCCTATTTGTGGTTCTTGTGTACTACTTTTTAATACAACAGCTTTTAGGTTTAGTAATATTTCTAAAACATCTTCTCTAACTCCTGTAATTGTAGAAAATTCATGATTAATACCAGCTATTCTAACTGCAACAATAGCTGTTCCTTCTAAATCAGAAAGAATTGTTCTTCTTAATGAATTACCAACAGTAATACCTTGGCCTTTTTTTAATGGTTCTAATATAAAATGTCCATAGTATTCTCGTATACTTTCTCTTTTTGACTCTATGCATTCAATATGAAAATGAGTCATGTATTATAATCCTTTAATTAATTTTTTGTAATATATGATTAAAATTTAAACTCTGCGTTTTTTAGGTGGTCTACATCCATTGTGAGGAATAGGTGTAATATCTTTAATTAGCGTAATGTTAATACCTGTTGCTTGTAGTATTCTAATTGCAGTTTCACGTCCTGCACCTGGCCCATTAACCATGACTTCTGTTTGTTTCATTCCTTGTTCAATAGCTTGTTTAGCTGCTTTCTCTGCTGCTGTTTGTGCAGCAAATGGAGTACTCTTTTTAGCTCCTTTAAATCCGCTTGCGCCAGCAGAGCACCATGCGATTGTTTCTCCTTGTAAATCTGTTATTGTAATAATTGTATTATTAAATGTTGATTGTATATGAGTAACTCCGGTAATGATATTTTTTTTTTGTTTATTTTGTGTTTTTTTGATTTCTCTTGCCATAATGTTATTTTATTAATCTTACTATTTTATTTTCTAGGAGCCTTTTTTTTACCTGCAATTGTTTTTTTTGTTCCTCTTCTAGTTCTAGCATTAGTTCTAGTTCTTTGACCTCTTAATGGTAACCCTATTCTATGTCTTCTTCCTTTATATGTTCCAATATCCATTAAGCGCTTTATATTTAATGTTTCTAGTCTTTTTAAGTCTCCTTCAAGTTGATATTCATTATTTAGAATATTTCTAATTGATATTATTTGTTCATCTGTTAGTTCATTAATTAATATATTTGTATTAATTTTGAGTTTTTTTAAAATCTCTTGAGAACGTGATAAGCCTATTCCATAGATATATGTTAAACCTATCTCTATTCTTTTATTTTTGGGTAAATCTACTCCTGCTATTCTTGCCATATTAGATCCTTAAATGAATTATCCTTGTCTTTGTTTATGTTTTGGGTTTTCACAAATTACCATAATACGTCTATGTCTACGTATAATTCTACATTTTTCACACATTTTTTTGACAGATGGTCTGACTTTCATATTTTGTTACTAATTTTATTATAATAAAGATTTATTCCATCATATTATCATATTGTTGGGAGATTATATATGTTTGAATTTGTTTTGCGGTATCTATTGCAACTCCTACTAGTATTAATAATGATGTTGCTCCTAATCCTTTTAAAGTATTAATTTTAATAAAATAATATATAGTTATTGGAAATAATGCTATGATGAATAGTGATATAGAGCCAATAAGAGTTAGGCGAGATATGATTTTCTGTAAATATTTAATAGTTTCATTTCCTGGTCTAATATTTGGTATACTTGCTCCCATTTTTTTTAAATTTTTGGCAATATCATCAGGATTTAAAATAATTGATGTATAAAGATAACTAAATGTAATAATTAGTATTAGGTATAATGGTAAATATAAAATTTGGTTAGGTAAAAATAATTGTATTATTTTACTTATATTTATATTAAGATTTGTTTTATATAAATATGAGGGAATAGTAATTGCAGCTGATGCAAAAACTATAGGCATAACTCCACCTTGATTAATTTTTAGTGGTATATAACTGTGTGGATTTAGTTCATCTATTTTTCCAAGTTGTTTAGCAGAAATAATTGCTATTTTACGTTTACCTTCTTGTATTAGTATATTAATAATAAGGATTGATAAGCATAGTATTATAATTAAGATCATACTTATTATAAAATTCTTATTATTTATATTCAATGTATATTCTTGAAAAGTATTTGGTATATTAGATACGATATTCTGGAATATTAACAAGGAAGATCCATTACCTATACCGTATTCACTGATTATTTCAGCAAACCACATTATTATGAGAGATCCAGTTGTTAAAGTCAAAATACAATCAATAATAAATGAATAATTCCAGGTAAATACATAAGGTTTTATCCATAAAGCAATTGATGTACTTTGTATTATTGCCCAAATAACTGTTAAATATCGTGTAATTTGCATAATTTTTTGTCTTCCTAATTCACCTTCATCTTTTTGTAAATTTTCTAAGTAAGGCAAAATTTTGATGAAAAGTTGCATAATGATAGATGAATTAATATATGGTACAATTCCTAGTGCAAAAATTCCGATAGTGTAGAATCCACCACCGGCAAAAATATTTAAAAAATTAATGAGTCCATTTTGTTTAATTATACTATTAAGCGCTTCATGATCTATTCCTATGATTGGAATAAATATACCAATTCGTGCAACAAATAGTATCATGAGAGTAATAGTAATTTTATTAATTAGTTTTGTTTTTGTTTTCATAATTTGTATTTTAATTTTATATTTTATACAAATATTCTATCGCTATTTCTCTATCTTGCGCTGTTTGTTCTAGTGTTCTTAAGTTTGATAAAGCATTTAAGGTTGCTCTTGCGTTGTTTAATATATTATTTGAACCTAATTGTTTTGCTAAAATATTTTTTATGCCAGCTAATTCTAATACAGTTCTAGTAGCACCTCCAGCAATTACTCCTGATCCTGTAGCAGATGGTCGTAGCATAATTTTTGCTGCCCCAGCAATTCCTTGAATTGGGTGGGGTATCGAAAAAGATTTAGTTAATGGTATATTGATTATGTGTTTTTTAGCATCACTTACAGCTTTTTTAACAGCTCCTATGACATCACTAGCTTTTCCAATACCTACTCCTATTTGACCTTTAGTATTTCCAATAACTAAAACAGCTCTAAAACTTAATTTTTTTCCTCCTTTAACTACTTTAGTTACTCTTTTTACTTGTACAACTCTTTCTTCCCAATTTATTTCTTCTTTATTTTTTATGTTCTTTTTTTTTATAATCATATTTATGTGAAATTTAAAATTCTATTCCTTCTTTTCTTGCTGCTTCAGCTAAAGCTTTTACTTTACCATGATATAAGTTTTTGCCACGATCAAATACAATTTGTTTAATGCCTTTTTCTTTTGATTTAATTGCAATATGTTTACCAATTATTGCTGCGTTTTTGCAATTAGCAAATGATTGAATATCTTCTTTTATTTCTTTAGAAATAGTAGATATACTTGTAATAATTTTATGAGTTGTGTCATCAATAAGTTGTGCGTAGATGTGCTTATTGGATTTAAAAATATATAAGCGTGGGCGTGTGGATGTTCCTTGTATTTTTTTTATCATTATATAAAATTAAAAATATTTTTGTTTATTTACCAGCTTTACCTACTTTTCTTCTTACTTTTTCATTTGCATATCTAATACCTTTTCCTTTATATGGTTCAGGAGGACGTATAGAACGAATTGTAGCTGCTATTTGGCCAACAGTTTCTTTATTTATACCTGATATAGTTAGATTAGTATTATTCTCAACTTTAATAGAGATATTATTGGGTGGGGTAATATTTACTGGATGACTATATCCAACATTTAAAATTAGATTTTTACCTTCAGTTTGAGATCTATATCCAACACCTTGTATAATTAATTTTTTTTCGAAGCCTTGAGAGACACCTATAACCATATTATTTATCAGGCTACGATACAAACCATGCAATGCTTGACATTTTTTAGTATTATCTTTTCTTATTAATTGTATAGTTCCTTCTTTATTATTTAAGTTAATAGTAATAAGATTTGATATTTCTTGAGATAATTCACCTTTTGGACCTTTAATATTTATAGTTGAATTGTTAATAACTGCAGTAATTTCTTTAGGTAAAATAATAATTTTTTTTCCTATTCTTGACATATTTTTTTCCTATTTTTAAATTTTTTTACCAAATATAACATAATACTTCTCCACCTAGTCCACTATATCTAGCATGCCGATCTGTCATAACACCTTGTGATGTTGAAATAATAGCAATACCTATCCCACCTAGTACTCTTGGAAGTTCTTTATGATTAGCATATACGCGTAATCCTGGTTTACTAATTCTTTTCAATTCTGTTATAACAGGCTTTTTTGTTTTCCCTTTATATTTTAGCGATATAATTAAATAAGATTTTAAATTTTCTGCTATTTCCTCGAATTGATATATAAAGCCTTCTTCTCTTAATACTTTAATAATATTTCTTGTCATTTTAGTTGCAGGTACTTGAACAATTTGATGTTTTGCTAAGTTAGCATTGCGAATTCTTGTTAACATGTCAGCAATTGTGTCGCTAACCATTATTATTACTCCTTATATTATAATTGTATTATTTTATTTTTTAAATGGCATACCAAATGCTTTTAATAAAGCTAATCCTTCCAGGTCATTATTAGCGGTAGTTACAATTGCAATATCCATACCTCGAATTTTATCTATTTGATCATACTCGATTTCTGGAAATATAATTTGTTCCTTAAGTCCTAAATTGTAATTTCCTCGACCATCAAATTGTTTTGAGCTAATTCCTCTAAAATCTCTAATTCTGGGTAATGACAAATTAATAAGTTTATTAAGAAAGTCATACATTTTGTCATTTCTTAAAGTAACAGATAATCCGATTGGTACATTTTCACGGATTTTGAAGCCAGCTATTGATTTTCTTGCTTTATTGATAATTGGTTTTTGACCAGTAATTAGGGTAAATTCTTTAATACTATTATCTAATGATTTACTATTTTGTGCAGCTTCTCCTAATCCTCGATTTAGTGTAATTTTTACTAATTTCGGGATTTGATGTACATTATTGTATTTAAATTGATTGAATAATTCTTGAGATATTTTATTTTTATATAATGTATATAATGAATTAGTCATTTTTGTAAAATAGTTAGTTAGTAAATTTATTAATTATTTTTTTTTAGTAAAACATTCGAGATATGTATTGGAGCTTCTATTTTTTTGATTGTTCCTATATCATCCTCTTTTTTAGGTCTAATATGTTTTGTTTTTAAGTTTATATTTTTTATAATAATTTGATTGTATTTTTTTCTAATTTTAATTACACTACCTTCCTGTCCTTTATATTTTCCACTAATAATGGTTACGGTGTCATTTTTTTTGATTTTCATGAAATTTATACTACTTCTGGTGCTAGTGATATAATCTTAGAGAAATTTTTGTCTCTTAATTCTTTAGCGATAGGTCCAAATACTCTTGTTCCTTTTGGATTATTGTCTTGATTAATAATTACAGCTGCGTTATCATCGAAGCGAATATTCATTCCATCAGTACGACGAATAGTTTTTTTTGTTCTTACAATAACAGCTCTTACGATATCAGATCTTTTAACTGGCATATTAGGAGAAGCATCTTTTACAACTCCAATAATAATATCACCGATTCCTGCATATGCTGGATTACTACTTCCTAATACTCGGATACACATAATTTTACGTGCTCCACTATTGTCTGCTATATTTAAGTAACTTTGAGCTTGTATCATTTTGTTATTATTTTATTAATTAATTTCCATCTTTTGATTTTGCTTAAAGGTCTTGTTGCTTGAATTTGAACTATATCTCCTATCTTGCATTCATTATTCTCATCATGTGCATAGTATTTATTTGTTTTAATAAAAATTTTTCCATACTTTTTGTGAGAAATTTGTTTTTTAACTGCAACTGTAATTGTTTTGTTCATTTTATCATTAATAACAATTCCTGATGTTTTTTTAATTGGCATATTTATTGATTAAGTTTAATAGTTTCTATTGTTAATAGTTGTGCTAATAAATGTTTTTTATTTTTTAGCAGATGGGGTTTTATATTTTGTTGCGTAATTTTCTTTATTTTCATGAAAATAATTTCTTTTTTAAGGTCAATGATTTTTTCTTGTATTTCTGAGAGATTGAAATCATGTAACTCTTTTTTTATTAATTTCATTTTGTTAATTAATTATCCTTAGTAATAAATTTTGTTTTAACTGGTAATTTATACGAAGCTAATTTCATAGCTTGTTTAGCTATTGTTTTAGGTACACCTGAAATTTCAAATATTATATGTCCTGGTTTAATTACTGCAACCCAATATTCAGTAGCACCTTTACCTGATCCCATTCTTGTTTCAGCTGGCCTTGCTGTCACAGGTTTATCTGGAAATACTCTTATCCATAATTTTCCACCTCTTTTTACGTACCTAGTGATTGTTCTTCGAGTTGCTTCAATTTGTCTGGAGCTTAACCATACAGGTTCAGTTGTTTGTAATGCATAATCTCCAAATGCAATTGTATTACCTTTACTTGCATTACCTTTCATTCTACCACGATGTTGTTTTCTAAATTTTGTTTTTTTTGGACTTAACATAATGATTTTGATTATTAATCTAAGTTTGTAGTCATAACTTTTGTTTCATGTGTATTTAATTGAGGAACTTTTTCCCCTTTAAATAGCCAAACTTTTATACCTAAAATACCATAAATAGTCTGTGCTGTAGTATAAGCATAATCAATGTCTGCTCTTAATGTTTGTAATGGAACTCTGCCTTCTCTTGCCCATTCTTTTCTTGCTATCTCAGCTCCATTTAATCTACCAGATACTTGTACTTTAATACCTTTAATGTTTGTTTTTTGTGCTCTTTGGATACCTTGTCTAACAGCACGTCGAAAAGCTATACGTTTTTCTAGTTGTTGACTGATAAATTCTCCTATTAATATAGCTTCTGCATCAGGTTCAGTAATTTCTATTACATTAATTCTAATTTTTTGTTTTATTTTTAGTTTATTTTCTAAGTTAATTCTTAAATTTTCAATTCCTGTTCCCATTCTTCCTAGTACAATTCCAGGTCTGGCAGTATGTATATAGATTTCGATCTGGTCAACTTTTCTTTCAATATAAATTAAGCTAATACTAGCTTTGTTTAAATTAGCGGTAATATAAGAACGAATTGTATAGTCTTCTTCTAAAAGATATCTATATCGTGGCATTTTGGTAAACCAAGAAGATTTATGGTTTTGAGTAATGCCTATTCTAAACCCGGATGGATGTGTTTTTTGTCCCATTAATAAGTTACTGTAAATAGATTATTTGTATCAAAAATTATAGTGCCATAATAGTAATAGTAATATGACATGTTGGTTTATGTATTGGAAATGCTCTACCTTGTGCACGTGGTTGAAATCTTTTTAGTTTTGGTCCATCATTAGCGAATGCATGTTTGATAATTAGATTATTTTTATTAATTTCTTTAATTTTGGAATTAATAAGGTTATTAACAGCGGATTCTAATATTTTAATTATATTTTTACATGCTCTGTATGGCATAAATTTTAAAAGAAGAATTGCCTCTTGGTAGCTTTTACCTTTAATTTGTTCTAATACTCTTCGTGCTTTATGAGATGATATTCTAAGATATTTACCAATTGCTTTTGATTCTGTTTGATTCATAATTATCTAATTATTTATTTTCTTGTTTTTCTATCACTTTTTATATGGCTTCTAAAGTTTCTTGTTGGTACAAATTCTCCTAATTTATGTCCAACCATTTGATCAGAAATAAAAACGGGAAAATGTTGTTTTCCATTGTATACTGCAATTGTATGTCCAACCATATCAGGAATAATAGTTGATGATCTTGACCATGTTCTTATCGTATCTTTATTGTTATTACTATTAAGTATCTCTATTTTTTTTAATAGTTTCATATCTATATAAGGGCCTTTAATGAGTGATCTTGACATAATAGTATTTATAAAAAGGTTATTTATAATTTATTTTCGACGACGTAATATATATTTATTACTATATTTATTTTTATTTCGTGTTTTTTGACCAAGTGCAGGTTTACCCCATGGAGTTACAGGATGAGATCTCCCAATTGGTGAACGTCCTTCTCCACCACCATGTGGGTGGTCAATGGGATTCATTACAACACCACGCACAGTTGGTCGTTTTCCCAGCCATCTATTGCGACCTGCTTTTCCTATTGTAATATTACTTGAGTCAATATTACCAACTTGACCAATTGTAGCATAGCATGTTTTATGTATCATCCTAACTTCGCTAGAAGGAAGTTTTAATGTAATAAAATTACCTTCTTTAGCAACAATTTGAGCATATGTACCAGCAGCTCTTACAATTTGACCTCCTTTATTAGGTTTTAGTTCTACATTATGCACGGCAGTACCTAAAGGTATTTTTTCTAAAGGTAAAGCATTACCTACTTCTATTGGAGCATTTGGTCCTGCAATTACATCAGTACCAATTTTTAGTGATCTAGGATGTAAAATATATCTTTTTTCACCATCTTGGTAATGTAATAATGCAATTCTTGCATTACGATTAGGGTCATATTCTATGCTAGCAACTTTGCTAAGAATATTTAATTTATTTCTTTTAAAATCTATAATTCTGTATCTTCTTTTGTGCCCACCACCTTTATGTCTACACGTAATAATTCCTCTATTATTGTGCCCTTTTAATGAGTGCTTATGTTTAATTAACGATTTTTCTGGTTTATTAGTTGTTATTTCGTTAAAAGTAGATACGGTTCTATTACGTGTTCCAGGTGTATATGCTTTGTATAAACGAATAGCCATGTTTTAAGTTTATAATTGATAAATAAATATTAGGTATTTTCAAATAAGTTTATTGTATCTTTGGCATTTAATTCAATGACTGCTTTTTTATATTTACGTCTTTTTCCAATAAATCTTCCAACTCTTCTTTGTTTTGGGGGTTTATTTAGTGTATTAATTTTAATAACTTTTACATCAAAAATGTATTCAATAGCTTGTTTTATATCTATTTTATTCGCTTTACATGATACAGCAAAGCAGTATTTATTATCTTCTAAATACTGTGTTGTTTTATCTGTAATTATTGGATAATAAATAATATCAAGTAATTCTCTTATATTAGTTTTAAAATTTGTCATTGTATATCGTATTAATAAGATTTAAAGCTTGATTTGTTATAAGTATTTTATCAGCTTTGATTAAAGATAAAGTATTTAAATGATTTGCACAAATAATATCAACATTCGCTATATTACGAATAGATAAATATAATGCTTGAGATTTATTGCTAACGATTATTAGAACTCTTTGTTTATTGTTTGTTTGAATACCTAAGTTATTTAATGATTCTATTACATTATGAGTATTAGGTTTATTTAATGTTTCACAGAAGTTCTGAGTAATTATTGTTTGAGAATATTTATTATATAATAATATTCTAATAGCAAGTTGTTTTTCTTTTTTATTAACTTTAAATATGTATTGTTTGGGTTGTGGTCCAAAAATTACTCCACCACCTCTCCATAAAGGTGATCTGATTGAGCCAGCTCTTGCTCTACCTGTTCCTTTTTGTTTCCAAGGTTTTTTGCCTCCCCCTCTTACTTCGCTTCTTGTTTTTGTATTAGCATTTCCTTGTCTTTGTGTATGCAATTGTTGTTTAATAACTCTATGAGTAATGTACATATTTTTTTTCAAATCATTACTTATTTTGAGTTTGATTTCTGTAAAATTTTTGTTTGGATTATTTATACTCTCAATAATAGAGTATTTCAATGTTTTTATTTCTGTCATATAATTAATTTTTATAAATATATATAAGGTTTCCTGCTTTTCCTGGTACAGAGCCTTTTATTATCATGATATTTTTATTTGTATTGATATCTATAATTTGCAAATTTTTTATAGTTACTTGTTTATGTCCCATTCTACCAGCCATTTTTTTTCCAGGAAAAACACGTCCAGGTGTTGTTCCAGCTCCAATAGATCCAGGTTGTCGATGGTTTTTGGATCCGTGACTCATGGGGCCTCTACTAAATTTATGTCTTTTTTGATATCCACTAAAGCCTTTACCAATACTTTGGCCAGAAATATTTATGAAATGACCTATTTTAAATTCTTTTATATCTAATGTATCACCTAGTTTTAAGTTTTTTGAGATATTAGATGTGCATTTGTACTCACATAAATATTTTAGTGCATTAATATTTGATTTTTGTAAATGTCCAACTTGTGCTTTTGTTAATCTATTTGGATTCGTCTCTTGGTATCCTATCTGTATGGCGTCATAGCCATGTTTTGCTTCAGTCTTAATTTGAGTAATTGTACATGGTCCCACTTTTAATATAGTTACAGGTATTGCACTACCTTTATCATTAAATAATTGGGTCATCCCAATTTTTGTTCCGAGTAGTTTAATTGACACTATTATTTCTCCTTGAAAGATAGGTAGAATTTTACAGACAAGCCATATAATAAATTTTATATTAATATTATCTTGTAATTTTTCATAAATTTCAAGTTTAGAAAATTTCTTCTGATATAAATATTATGGTAATTACTACTTTATTAATGATAATTTATCATAGAATATATAGTTTATATTAATAATTAATTTTTTATATTGAATATAGTAAGATGACTAAAGTTGTTGGTATTGATTTAGGGACAACAAATTCTGTTGTTGCTGTAATGGAAGGTGGTAAACCGATAGTGATTCCTAATAAAGAAGGATTACGTACAACTCCTTCGGTTGTTGCTTATACAAAAAAACAAGATAAGTTAGTAGGACATATTGCAAAACGTCAAGCAGTTATGAATCCAGAAAATACTTTTTACTCTGTAAAGCGTTTTATTGGACGTAGACAGGATGAGGTTAATGAACAATTGAAGCAATTATCCTATAATATTAAAACAGATAGTAATTCAAATATTAAACTTGAATGTCCTGCTTTAAGTCGTGAATTTGCTCCTGAAGAAATTTCAGCACAAGTTTTACGTAAATTAGTTGAAGATGCTAGTACATATTTAGGGCAAAATGTTATACAAGCTGTTATTACTGTTCCAGCTTATTTTAATGATTCTCAAAGACAAGCCACTAAAGATGCAGGTCAAATAGCTGGTTTAGAGGTTTTAAGAATTATTAATGAACCTACAGCAGCATCATTATCTTATGGTCTAGATAAAAAAAATAATGAAACTATTTTGGTTTTTGATTTAGGTGGAGGTACTTTTGATGTTTCTATATTAGAAGTAGGAGATGGTGTGTTTGAAGTTTTGGCAACTTCTGGTGATACTCATTTAGGTGGTGATGACTTTGATCGTAAAATTGTAGAATGGTTAATTCAAGAGTTTAAAAATGATGAAGGTTTGGATTTAAGTAAAGACAGACAAGCTTTACAGCGTTTAACTGAAGCATCAGAAAAAGCGAAAATGGAGTTATCCAGTTTATCACAGACTGATATTAATTTACCTTTTATTACATCCACAGATACAGGTCCAAAGCATTTAGATAAAAATATTACTCGCGCAAAATTTGAAAATTTATGTCAAGATTTAATTTCTAGGTGCCAAATACCTGTAGACAATGCTTTAAAAGATGCTCAGTTAAGTAGTAAAGATATTGATGAAATTGTATTGGTAGGAGGATCAACTAGAATTCCTGCAATTCATCAATTAGTACAAAAACATATTGGTAAAGAACCCAACCAAAGTGTAAATCCTGATGAAGTAGTAGCAGTAGGAGCAGCTGTACAAGCAGGAGTATTAGCTGGTGAGGTTAAAGATATTTTATTATTAGATGTTACTCCTTTATCTTTAGGAGTTGAAACCTTAGGTGGAGTTATGACTAAAATTATTGCACGTAATACAACTGTACCTACTAAAAAGTCAGAAGTATTTTCAACAGCTGTAGATAATCAGCCAAATGTAGAAATTAATGTTTTACAGGGCGAACGAGAATTTACAAAGGATAACAAGAGTTTAGGTACTTTTCGTTTAGATGGTATAATGCCTGCTCCTAGAGGTGTACCGCAAATAGAGGTAACATTTGATATTGATGCTAATGGTATTTTATCTGTTAATGCTAAAGATAAAGGAACTGGTAAAGAGCAATCAATTACGATTTCAGGTGCGTCTACTCTTCCTAAAGATGAAGTAGAACAATTAGTTAAAGATGCTGAGGAAAATGCTAATATTGATAAACAAAAACGTGAGCAAGTTGATTTAAAAAATCAAGCAGATTCTTTATGCTATCAATCACAAAATCAATTAAATGAATTAGGGGATAAAGTTCAAGAAAAAGATAAAGAGAAAATACAGAATTTTATTAATGATTTACGTCAAGCAATTAATGAAAATAACTATGAATCAATTAAGATAATACAAAGTGATTTACAACAGTCGATGATGGATTTAGGTAAGAAAGTTTATAATACTGATTCTCAGCAAAGTGATGATGATTCTGTTATTGATACTAGTTCAAAAGAAGCGTAGTTATACTTTAATTGATTTTTGTTTTTTAATTATAAGCGGGTAACGCGAGTCGAACGCGCGACATCAACCTTGGCAAGGTTGCGCTCTACCACTGAGCTATACCCGCAAATGAATTTATGGATTTAATTGTTTCAAAAAATAATAATTTTGTCAAGTTTTGCAGAATAGGTTTTTCCTATTCTACATGTATTTATTTATTTGCTATAATGTTATATTATGCAATAAATGAGTTGGCTATTCCGGTAATAATTACCAGGCCAGCCCAGATACCTGCACCTGTATAAATTAAGTTTTTAGATTGTTCCCATTGACCTGGTGATGCAAGTGCAACTGGTATACCAATTACTAAAAGTGTTGAAAAAATCACTAAAATAAAAACTAATAATTGAATAAGAATTGTCATAAATTTTCCTTTAACTTTTTTGTTTTATTTAATCTACTAATATTAATATATCTCGTTTTATAATTAAAATAATATATATTATGAAATATATTATTTATCATTATAATTTTTATTATTATAAAAATATATATTTTTCAAGAAAGTTTATCTTAAAGGTTTTTTTTAGCTATTTAGAATTTTGTCAAAATTTGTGTTTTAGAATATCTTTTAGTTTTTGTTAGGTTTTATATTTTTATTTTGTGATGTATATATAGTCTATTTTATTCAATATTACATAATATAACTTATTTTTTATATAAGTTAATTCTTAACTATGTTGAATTAAAAAAATATTAATTTATTTATCTATGTAAAAAATTATACAATGAAAAGAAGTATTAAATAATTTATAGACTATTTATTTATAAAATTGTAATTTGGTTGATAGGTCTATTTGTTTAAATTCTATTATTTTAATTTAAAAACTATAAGTTCATTAGTCTAATTATAGTATTTTTATATCAAACTTGTTCTACTTTTGTAAATAAAACTGATATATCAACAATTATATCTATTAAAATTTACTTAATTATTAATATTATTCTTTATTTAGAAATTTTGCATTTAGTAAATATTTTATTAGTGTGTTATCTATAAATTTTATTTATATTTATATGTAATATTACTATTTATATGTCTGTATATTATGGAGTAGTATTCAATTAATATATGAGTCTGATATAATTTTACTTTCACTTATAATTCTATTAAGTGTTTAATAATTTTTTTATATATTAGTGGAATATATTTTTTGTAATTCTATTAAAAAAAATGTATTTATTTATTTATAGCATATTAATTTTAATGATGATTTATAGTGACATTAAAATTATAGTTTTAGAAACTATTATGTTATAATTTTATAGTGATAACAAATTTTTTTTTAGTTTTTCAGTATTTTATTTTTATAAATATATATAAATGCTTGTGTAATCTATGATCATATAGTGACTTGATATATTGAAAAAATAAAAATTATTAAAAATAATAAATTAAATTTATTAATTCATGAGATAATCAATAATTAAGAGATAATATATATTATTTTATATTTATATATATAAATATCTTGTTATAAAAGAGAAACAATAATTATAGAGGTGTGTATTTATGTTACCAATGATTCTTTTAACAAAATTGCCAGATGCTTATATGATTTTTCGACCTTTAGTTGATATATTACCTATTATACCTGTATTTTTTCTGCTTTTAGCTTTTGTTTGGCAAGCAGCTATCGGATTTAGGTAAAAAAAACTGAAGTCCCATTTATTTGATATTTTTTTATATTTGTTTATTATAATTTACTTATGGTTGAACCTCTTTTATCTGGAATCGTATTGGGATTAATACCAATTACATTATTAGGATTGTTAGTAGCTGCTTTTTTACAATATCGTCGAGGTAACCAATTTGGTTTATAAAATATAAGATAAAGATGTAAAATAGTTTTAAGGTAAATACTCTAAATACTTAATGTAATTAGGGTATTTCTATATATGAATTATTATAATAACTACCAACTTGATTTTTTAATTCCTGGTAGTAAGCATAGATGTGACATTTCTCTTAACACATGTCTTGATAATCCAAAGTCTCTATAAAATCCTCTGCTTCTTCCTGTCATCCAACAAATATTTCTTTTTCTACATTTCATACTATTGCGAGGAATGTTTTGCAATTTTTGCTGTAGTTCTAGTTTTTCTGTCAAATCAGAAGTTTGTTTTATTTTATATTTTAAGTTTTTTCTTTTTTTATTGTATTTATTAATTAGTTTATTTCTTTTGATTTCTCTTTCAATCATACTTTTTTTAGCCATTTATAAAATCCTGAATTAATAATTTACTTTAATAGAATCTTCAATGAAATTTTAAAAGATTTTATTGTTTATTGCAATTCTTATGATTTTAAATTTAAAAAACATTGCTTAAATATAATTTAAACAATGTATATTTTTGTGATTATTTTTGATTTAAATTTGCATTTAAAATGCATGTGTTTTATCTAAATTTTCCTGATGTGGATGCAATAACAAATGCTGCATAAGTTAAAATATAACCAACAGAAAAATGTACTAAACCAACTAGTCTTGCTTGTACAATAGATAGTGCTACTGGCTTATCTTTCCATCTAATTAAATTTGCTAAAGGAGTTCTTTCATGTGCCCATGCTAATGTTTCAATTAATTCTTGCCAATAACCTCTCCAAGAAATTAAGAACATGAATCCTGTTGCCCATATTAAATGACCAAATAAAAACATCCATGCCCATACAGATAAATTATTCATACCATATGGGTTGTAGCCATTAATTAATGGAGATGAATTAAGCCATAAGTAGTCTCTTAACCATCCCATTAGGTAAGTTGAGGACTCATTAAATTGACTTACATTGCCTTGCCATATTGTTACATGTTTCCAATGCCAATAGAATGTCACCCAACCAATAGTATTAAGCATCCAAAATACTGATAAATAAAAAGCATCCCAAGCAGATATATCACATGTTCCGCCTCTACCAGGTCCATCACATGGAAAACTGTATCCAAAATCTTTTTTATCTGGCATTAATTTTGATCCTCTAGCATCTAGAGCACCTTTGACTAGGATTAATGTTGTTGTGTGTAGACCTAAAGCAATTGCATGATGAACAAGGAAGTCTCCAGGGCCAATTGTTAAAAATAATGAGTTTGTATTACTATTAATTGCTTCTAGCCATCCTGGTAACCATATGTTATTACTTACTTGAGTTGTAATATTTGAAGATGATGATAAAAATACATCAAAACCATATAATGCTTTACCAGAGCTTGCTTGAATCCATTGTGCAAATACAGGTTCAATTAGTATTTGTTTTTCAGGTGTGCCAAATGCAAGCATTGTATCGTTATGTATATATAATCCTAATGTATGAAATCCAAGAAATAAGCATACCCAACTTAAATGTGAAATAATTGCTTCTTTATGTTCTAGCATTCTAGTTAAAACATTATCTTGATTTTGCTGTGGATCATAATCTCTAACAAAGAATATTGCGCCATGTGCAAATGCACCTACCATAAGAAAACCTGCAATATATTGATGATGAGTGTATAGTGCAGCTTGTGTAGTAAAGTCTTTAGCCATAAATGCATATGGTGGTAAAGCGTACATGTGTTGTGCAACTAATGATGTAATTACTCCAAGAGATGCTAGAGCTAAACCTAGTTGTATATGTAATGAGTTTGTAATTGTTTCATATAATCCACTATGCCCTGCCCCAAGTTTACCACTTGGCGGCTTATGTGCTTCTAGTATATCTTTTAAATTATGTCCTATACCCCAATTTGTTTTGTACATGTGACCAGCAACAATGAAGATAATTGCTATTGCTAGATGGTGATGAGCAATATCTGTTAGCCATAATGATTGAGTTTGTGGATGAAAACCACCTAAAAAGGTTAAAATAGCTGTTCCAGATCCTTCATTTGTACCAAATATATGGTTTAGTGAATCAGGATTAGCTGCATATTTATCCCATTGTCCAGTAAAAAAAGGTTGTAAACCTTCTGGGTGTGGTAAAGTTGTAATGAAGTTATCCCATCTTACATGTTGTCCGCGTGATTCAGGTATTGCTACATGTACTAAATGTCCTGTCCATGCTAAAGAGCTTACACCAAATAATCCTGACAAATGGTGATTTAATCTTGATTCATTATTTTTAAACCATGATAATCCAGGCTTGAATTTTGGTTGTAAATGAAGCCATCCAGCAAAAAGCATTATTGCAGATAGTATAAGTAAAAATAAAGCACCATTATATAGGTCATTATTAGTTCTCATTCCTATTGTATACCACCAATGGTAAACTCCAGAAAAGGCTATATCAACTGGATAAGATACTTTACCCTTCGTAAAAGCTTTAATTGCGGGTTGTCCAAAGTGTGGATCCCATATTGCATGTGCAATAGGTTTAGTTTTTAGTGGTTTTAGTACCCATTGTTCAAAATTGCCTTGCCATGCAACATGAAATAGATTACCTGATGTCCATAAAAATATAATAGCTAGATGTCCAAAATGTGATGCAAAAATTTTTTGATATAAATTTTCTTCTGTCATGCCATCATGACTTTCAAAGTCATGTGCAGTAGCGATACCATACCAAATCCTTCTAGTTGTAGGATCTTGTGCTAATGCTTGGCTAAATTTGGGAAATTTTGTTGCCATATTGTTATTATCCTTATCCTACTGATATTATTCTTGCTAAGAAAAAAGCCCATGTTGTACCAATACCACCGAGAAGATAGTGAGCTAGTCCAACTGCTCTTCCTTGTGTAATACTTAATGCTCTTGGTTGAATTGATGGAGCTACTTTTATTTTATTATGAGCCCATACAATAGATTCAATTAGTTCTTGCCAATATCCACGTCCGCTGAATAAAAACATTAAACTGAAAGCCCATACAAAGTGAGCACCTAAAAATATTAAGCCATATGCAGAAAGTGCAGATCCATATGATTGAATTACTTGAGATGCCTGAGCCCATAAGAAGTCTCTTAACCATCCATTTATTGTTATTGCACTTTGTGCGAAATTACCACCAGTTATATGAGATACTGTTCCAGAAGTTGAAATTGTACCCCATACATCTGACTGCATTTTCCAACTGAAGTGGAAAAGTACTACAGATAACGAATTATACATCCAGAAAAGACCTAAAAATACATGATCCCATCCAGATACTTGACATGTTCCACCTCTTCCAGGTCCATCACATGGGAAACGGAAGCCTAAATTTGATTTATCTGGTATTAATCTAGAATTTCGTGAAAATAAGAAGCCTTTTACTAGGATTAGTACACAAACATGTATTGTAAATGCATGTATATGATGTACCATAAAGTCAGCCGTTCCTAGTTTAATTGGCATCATGGCTATTTTATTTCCAATTGCAATAATATCTCCTCCAAATGCGTAGCTTGCTGTAGCTAATGAATTAGGACTTGTACTACTAGGTGCTAAAGTATGAATATTTTGTACCCATTGTGCGAAAATAGGTTGTAATTGTATTGCTGTATCGGAGAACATATCTTGAGATCTGCCTAATGCTCTCATTGTATCATTATGTATATATAAACCAAATGAATGGAATCCTAAAAATATACATACCCAGTTTAAATGTGAAATAATTGCATCCCTATGTCTAATAACTCTATCAAGTACATTATTATAATTTTGTGCTGGATTATAGTCTCTAACCATAAAAATAGATGCATGAGCTCCAGCTCCGACTACACAAAAGCCTCCAATCCACATATGGTGTGTGAATAATGAAAGTTGTGTTGCATAATCTGTTGCAATAAATGGATATGGTGGCATTGCATACATATGATGCGCAACAATAATACTTAGTGATCCCATCATGGCTAAATTAATTGATAGTTGTGCGTGCCAAGATGTAGTCAAGATTTCATATAATCCTTTATGGCCTTCACCAGTAAAAGGACCTTTATGTGCTTCTAAGATTTCTTTCATGCTATGTCCAATACCCCAATTGGTACGATACATATGACCAGCAATTAAAAATAAAACAGCTAATGCAAGATGATGATGTGCAATATCTGTTAGCCATAAACCACCGTTAATAGGATTTAAGCCACCTTTAAATGTTAAGAAATCAGAGTATTCATTCCAATTTAATGTAAAAAATGGAAGTATTCCTTTACTAAAACTAGGATATAATTGTGCCATTAATTCTCTATTCACCATGAATTCATGTGGTAATGGAATTTCTTTAGGTGAAATACCAGAATCTAGTAATTTATTGATGGGTAGTGAGATATGTATTTGATGTCCAGACCATCCTAAGCATCCTAGTCCTAATAAACCTGCTAAATGATGATTCATCATAGATTCAACATTTTGGAACCATTCAAGTTTAGGAGCAGCTTTATGATAGTGAAACCATCCAGCAAATACCATTAATACAGACATTAATAAGCCACCAATTGCTGTTGCATATAGTTCAAATTCGTTAGTTATACCAGATGCTCTCCATAGTTGGAAAAATCCTGAAGTAATTTGTACGCCTTGAAATCCACCACCAACATCTGCATTTAAAATTTCTTGTCCAACTATTGGCCATACAATCTGTGCACTAGGTTTAATAATTGTTGGATTACTTAACCATGCAACATAGTTAGAAAATCTAGCTCCGTGGAAATACATACCACTTAGCCATAAGAAAATTATTGCTAATTGACCAAAATGTGCACTAAAAATTTTTCTTGAAACTTCTTCTAAAGAACTAGTATGACTGTCAAAGTCGTGAGCATCTGCATGTAAATTCCAAATCCAAGTTGTAGTTGTTGGACCTTTTGCTAGTTTTCTTGAAAAATGTCCCGGTTTAGCCCATTTCTCAAATGATGTACTAACTGGATTTTTATCTACAGTTACTTTAACTTTATTTGTCTCTTGCTCTTGTGAGCTCATTGTCATCGAGATTCTCCTCTCTATATTTATATAATAATTATGAGACAAGCAATAAAACACTCAAAATGATATATATGCATTAGATATTAAATTTTATTTATATCTTCTAATAGTATTTATATTTTATATCTTATAGTAAAATAAGGTTTGAGTTTTTATTTAGGTTTTTTTGGCGAGTTTTAAAGAATATTATAGTAATAATTTAATTATTATTTTATATCTGTTAACAATAATTAAAGTTGTACTTAGTAATAGTATTTTTTATTTTACTTTTACTTTCATTAAAGCTTGTCCACAATCTACAATGTCTCCATCATTTACTAGTATTTCTACTATTTCACCATTTACTTCAGCTTCAATTTCATTCATTAATTTCATTGCTTCAATAATGCAAACTATTTGTTTTTTTTGTACTATATCATTCTTTTTAATAAATGCAGGTTCATTGGGTGCGGGTGATTGGTAAAATGTTCCAACCATCGGTGATATTATTGTAGAATATATTTCAGATTCATTATGATCAGATTTTTGTTTAATTATTGTTTTATTAGAGGTAATGCTTGTTTTAGTTTCTCTATTTAGTAATGTATTATTTTTTAATGTCAGGTTTTGATTATTTGTTAAATATTTTTTATTAATACATATTTCCAAGGTATTACTTTTTATACTTATTTGTTGAACATTATTATTTTGTACTAAGTATAAGAAATTTGTTAAATCTTTTATTTCAAATTGCATATGAATTAATTTTCCTTAATTTTATTAATAATAATTATTTAATTGAATTTCATTGGGTAATATCCAAATTCTAGTTGAGTCTTTAAATTGTATTAATGGTACAATCATATTATTATAAATCTTTTTATATCCTACTATTTTACCTGTTTGATATATATATTGTGTTATTTTAATATTTGTTTGACTTGAAATTTCTTGAAATCTTACCAACTTATGCATTATTTTATATGCTAAATAAATAGATATTTTAGTATTATATAGTTTATATTATCTCTTTTTTTATTTATATTCTATGTTTTTGTATTGTATTCAAATATATTAATTTTATAATATTTTAATAGCATACTTAGTTTACTTTCTATAAGTTAATATTATGTTATGATATATCATTTCATAAATTTAAGCGTCAATATAATTATCAAATTTTTATTATGTTAATTGCAGATGATTTAAACAAATTACTTGAAATTTTGCCTGATTTTGTGCGTAATCCTTTAGAAAATCATGTTAATAAAAAATATTTAATAGAAGTAGTTATGGATTTAGGTCGGAGACCAGAAGCTCGTTTTCCTGGTGGTCCAGAATATTTGTCAAACAAAAATATTGATTGGCATGATTTAGATTATTGTATTAAGCAATTAGGTAATTTTAGTGGTGATAATCGTTCAGGTATAGAATCTACTCTTCATAGAATTAGCTCTATTAGAAATAGAAAGGGAAATATTATTGGTTTAACATGTAGAGTTGGTCGTGCAATTTTTGGAACTATTAGCATAATTCGTGATTTATTAGAAAGAGGAGAATCTCTGTTATTGCTTGGTAAGCCTGGAGTAGGTAAAACAACTGCAATTAGAGAAATAGCAAGAGTTTTAGCCGATGAAATGGAAAAGCGTGTAGTAATTATTGATACATCTAATGAAATAGCTGGTGATGGTGATATTCCTCATCCAGCAATTGGTAGAGCTCGAAGAATGCAAGTTGCACGTCCAGAACTTCAACATCAAGTTATGATTGAAGCAGTTGAAAATCATATGCCAGAAGTTATTATTATCGATGAAATAGGAACAGAGTTAGAAGCATTAGCAGCTCGTACTATTGCTGAAAGAGGAGTACAATTAGTTGGTACTGCTCATGGCAATTATTTAGAGAGCTTAATTAAAAATCCTGTTTTATCTGATTTAATTGGTGGTATACAATATGTTACTTTAGGTGATGATGAGGCTAAAAGAAGAGGTTCTCAAAAAAGTATTTTAGAGAGAAAAGCTACTCCTGCTTTTCAAATAGCAATTGAAATTCATGATAGAAATAGTTGGATAATACATGAAAAAGTTGATCAAATTATAGATCAAATTTTGAATGGATCTTTATTATTTTTTCAGCGTCGTAAATTTAATAATGATGGCTCTATCTCAATTGAGTGTGAAATGTCTAATTCTACTGATTTTAATGTATTAAGTAGTTTTAATAGTATGTCAAATACTTCAAAACCGAATAGTTCTCTTCATTCTTCTTATATTTCTAAAAATATGTTGAATAATTTATATAAAATTAATAGTAAATTTGATAATGTTCATTCATCTAATTTTTTAGATGTTAATACAGTATTTGGTAATTTAGATGCTAATTTGATTTCATCAAGTAATCTTACGGTAATATACCCTTATTCTTTAAATGTGCAGCAAATAGAAGCTACAATAGAAACTTTTCAATTACCTATTTTGTTAACACGCGATATAATTAAGGCAGATATAATTTTAGCTTTAAGATCTAGTGTTAAACATAATGTTAAGCTACGTCAAATAGCTAAATCTAAAAAAGTAACAATTTATACTATTCATAATAGTACTTTATCGAATATTGTGAGAGCATTAAAACAAATATTACAAATAAATCATGGTTTAAATGTTACTTGGGATATTTTATTTAAAGATACAACATATGTAGAGCAAGAGGTTTTAATAGAAACTCGTTTTGCAATTGAAAAAATTCTTTTTTTTAAAAAACAATCTATCGAACTTTTACCTCGTTCAGCAAGATATCGTAAATTACAGCATACTTTAATTGATAGTTATAATTTAAGAGCGCGTAGTTTTGGTGAAGAACCAAATAGAAGGTTAAGAATATATCCTTATTAAATATTGGTTGTATTTGTATTCTTCTCAGTTTTTTTATAGAGTTTTTAATTATTTTATTAAAAAAATATAGATACAGGTCGTTTTAAGTAAAAGTTACCAGTAATTAAGGAGTTTTTGTTGTGTCTAATGAATCAGAAAGTAAAATTTTTAAAGAAGTGCAATCAATTGTTGCAGAACAGTTAGGAGTAGATATTAAACAAGTGACTTTACAAGCAAATTTTTCTGAAGATTTAGGTGCTGACTCTTTAGATACAGTAGAATTAGTAATGGCTATTGAAGAAAAATTTCAAATAGATATACCTGATGAACATGCAGAACATATTTCGACTTTACAAGAAGCAGTGAGTTTTATTGAACAAGCTATAGAGTCTAATTAAATTTTGTAATTAATTGATTTGTTAAGTATTAATATTTATTACGGAGAGGGTGGGATTCGAACCCACGGAACCTTACGGTTCATCTGATTTCAAATCAGACGCAATCAACCAACTCTACCACCTCTCCAAATCTTTAGAAATATAATAACAGAAAAAAGACTATACGTATATATTTATTACGATAGTCTTATATTTTATTTATTCGTATGTTGCTTGATTTGTAAATTTTTTATTAATCGGATTAGTATTTTTTCCAATGGCATGCTGAATATTTCCAACACCTTCTCTTCCAGCATTTACTTTTTCTGGAAAAACACCATCCTTTGGATGTAAATATTGGACTTCACCATTAGGAAAAATTCTATAAATTTTAAAATCAGTTATTTTAAATTTATTTTTTAATTGTTTACTTAATGCTAAACATTGTTCTTTTTTAGCTAAATACATTAAATTATCATTTTCAGCCATCACCGCTGCGCCTCCTGTAGGCATTTCGAAAATTTGTTTATTTTTACTTGTCCATGTAATAGCATACTTTTCTTCTATTTCAGCTGCTCTCAGCCATCCACCTGTACTACCACCAAAAGTTGGTGAAGGCATTTTTAAGTCAATAGTATTAGTCATAGTTTAATAATATATTTATAATGAGTATTTATAATTTTATTTATTATCTTTGTAATAAAGTATAAAAGAAAATAAAGCTTTACACATATAATTTTAATAAAATTTATTTAATTGTGTTGACTAAATTTGATGATTCAATAGGTGGTATGAGATAAAGTTTAAGTAAATATTGAGTAATAGTTAAATAAATAGGTATTTTTTTTAGTGATTTAATAAATTTATTTGCATATAATTTATTAATTTCTGTCAATAATCTATTTTGTGATGCGCATATATCTAGATATTGAAAAAATTCTGGTTTATCAATATTTAAAGCTACAGGAAAAATGCGTGATGCACTTTCATTTGTTTTTCTAATTACTTGCATATCATATTGTCTTGAATCTAATCCTATTATTTTATAAAAGTCAGATCTTTGAAAATCATTTAAGTACATTGTTGCAAATACACTTAATAAAAAAAAGCGACACCATAGTTTTGATTGTGTGTTATTTATAAATTGTGGTTGTGATTTTAATAATGCAGCAAAAAAGTCTCCATGACGATTTTCATCTTGACACCAATTTTCGAAAAATTTGAATATTGGATATACTCTATGCTCTGGATGCTTTTCAAGATGTCTATATATAGTAATATATCTCCAATAGCCTATTTTTTCTGATAAATATGTTGCATAGAATATAAATTTAGGTGAAAAAAATGTATATTTTCTACTCTTTGTTAAAAAACCTAAATCTAATGATAAATTGAAGTCTCCAATAGCTTTATTAAGAAAGCCTGCGTGTCTTGCTTCATCTCTAGACATTAATAGAAAACACTCAGCGACAATTGGATTAGTGTTTTCTAGTCTTCTTGATAGTTCTTTATATAGTAAAAATCCAGAAAATTCTGCTGTACAGGATCTTTCTAAAAATTCAATAAATAGAGCTTTTGTTTTCGTATCTAGGTTTTCCCATGATTGTTCAAATTCTTCATCTCTAATAAAATGTTGTTTATTGTAATCAGCTCTAAATTCTTGAAGTACTGCTTCAAATTCTTGTATGTTCAATGAAATATCTAATTTTGCCATTTCAGCAAAATCTGTTGTATAAAATCTAGGTGTAAGTAAAGTTTCTTTGATTTTAACCTGTGATGTATTAATAGTAGTTTGCATAATAAAACAAATAATAATTATTAAATTATTGCTTAAATAATTATATTAATACTAACTCTAACAAAGAGTTTGTTTACATATCGCTATTAAAAATTTATATTTCTTCATATTTTGTTTTTATTGGTCTATTTTAGATGAAACTTCTCTTAATAAGAGTTATTATATAAATATACGATATAGAAATCTATATTTATTTTATTGAATGTATTTTTAAAAAATATTAAAAAGTATATTATGGATATTATTAGTTTAGGTTGGGGTTCATTATTAGCAATATTTAGTTTTTCAATTGCATTAGTTGTTTGGGGTCGTAATGGCTTTTAAAATGTATTATTAAAACAAATATTTTTTAATATAATATTAAATTATTAAGGATTTTATAATGGTTTCAGAAATATTTACTACTGCACTAATTAGTCCTATATTAATTATGTGTGGTTTAGCTTTAGGTTTTGTATTATTAAAAATACAAGGTGAGTAAAATATTAAATTTAAGTCAGTGCTAAGTAATATATAAATAAAAATTTAGAATATATATAAATAATATTTGTATGTTTATTATATTCTTTTATTTTAACATTATATATTTATATTTTTAATTTAGATTAAGAGAAAAATGAAATGAAACTTTTATGGTATATAACAAGTATTTTAACTATATTTTTAATATTGATTAATAATCCTAAAACCAATAGTTTAAGTAACTTTAGTAATCAAAATAATTTGATTAATTTTACAAGTAATGATCAATCTATTTTACGAAAAATTATTATAGTTAATATTTTATTTTTTCTATTGCTAACTATTTTTTCTATAGTTAATATTTAGATGTAAACTTTTGTTTTGTATAATTGATTAATTATGTGTATTTCTAAAAAGATATGTCCTGTTCCTTTTGATCAGCAGCCTTTAAATGAATATTTTGCTTTAAAAGAATCAAAATTTTTTTCTTGGTCAATTTGTGACAAGAAAACATATTTTTTAACAATTTGTTATTTATCGATAACATTATTCATATCATTATACCCTATTATTTTTTTTTTAATATTGAAAAAACAGAATTTAATGAAATATTTCATTATAGATAGCTTATTTGTTAATATTATCTTAATTTTAATTTTTCTTAGGTTATATCTTGGATGGTCTTATGTAACTAAGAGGTTATTAAGTGCAACTATCTTTTATGAAGAATCAGGTTGGTATGATGGTCAAATTTGGATTAAAACAGCTGAAAGCTTAATACAGGATCGTTTAATTGGTTTATATGAATTAGTTCCTTTTTTGCAAAGGATTAAATATACAGGCTTCTTTTTTATTATATTTTTATTTTTCGATATTGTAGTTTTTTATTTACTTTAGTTTAATGTATATATTAAGATAAGCTAAGCGCGGGGTAGAGCAGTCAGGTAGCTCGTCGGGCTCATAACCCGAAGGTCAATGGTTCAAATCCATTCCCCGCTATTATTTTCAAATACAATAATATAAAATTTATTATAATGTGTTATATTATTATTCATTATATTTTGATAGATAACTAAATTTTTATTAATAAGATTTGAATGTCACTAAATAATCATTTTATTAGAGTTGGAGATAAAGCACCAGACTTTTGTGCAAAAGCTGTATATCAACAAGAATTTAAGCAGGTTAAATTGTCTGATTATATTGGTAAGTATGTTATATTATTATTTTATCCTTTAGACTTTACTTTCGTATGCCCAACAGAAATTACTGCATTTAGTGATTCATATGATTTGATCAATGCTTTAAATACAGAGGTTTTAGGTATTTCAGTTGATAGTGAATATTGTCATTTGGCCTGGTTACAAACAGATCGTGAGATTGGAGGTGTTGGAGATTTAAATTATCCTTTAGTATCAGATTTAAATAAACTAATCAGTACATCTTATAATGTTTTAACAGATGATGGTAAAGCATTAAGAGGCTTATTTATTATAGATAAAGAAGGAATCATTCAGCATATATTGGTAAATAATTTGGATTTTGGTAGAAGTGTAACTGAAACATTGAGAGTATTGAAAGCTATTCAATATGTACAAAGTCATCCTGATGAAGTTTGTCCTGCTAATTGGCAGCCTGGTAGTCCTACTATCTTAAGCAATCCTAAAGATTCTAAAGAATATTTTCGTGCTATATGAAATGAAAATTTTAGTGTTTAGAATACTTAATATAATATAATTAAATAAAGATTTATTTTATTTATCAGAATAAAAAGTTACATATTATTATTAGTTCTGATCTTTTTATTCAATTATTTATTCTTAATTATTAATTTAAAAACAAATTATTTATGTCTACAAATTTAGCTCAACAGTTACGTGAAGGAACAACAAAATCTCATAGTATGGCAGAAAATGTTAGTTTTGTTAAATCTTTTCTTGGCGGAGTAGTAAATAAGAAATCATATCGTAAATTGGTTGCTAATTTATTTTTTGTTTATGTAGCTATTGAAGAACAAATAGAAAAAAACAAAAATCATCACGCAATTAAATTACTATATTTTCCTGAACTAAATCGTGAATTAAGTTTAATAGAAGATTTAGAGTATTATTATGGTAAAAATTGGATTCAGGAAGTATCACCTTCATTCGCAACTCAAATTTATGTAGATAGAATTCATGAAATAGGTTCAAATCAACCTGAATTATTAATTGCTCATGCATATACACGTTATATGGGAGATTTATCTGGTGGACAAATTTTAAAAAAAATTGCGCAGAATGCAATGCAATTATCTGGTGATGATGGTACATCTTTTTATAATTTTTGTGATATTGATGATGAAAAAGAGTTTAAAAAAATATATCGTGATGCTTTAAATAATGTTCCCTTGAATGATAAACAAATAGAACAGGTAATTGCTGAAGCTAATATTGCGTTTAATTTAAATATGAAAATATTTCAGGAATTGGACTCTAATTTAATAAAAATTATGGTTATGTTACTATTAAGTACAATTAATAACTTTCGCAAAAAGTTTAATTAGTTAAATTTATATTTATTATAATAATAGATTTTTTTTATTCATATGTATAAAGTAAAGACTCATAAGTCTATAAAAAAAAGATTTAAAATAACAGCTAATGGAAAACTTATGATGCATAAAGCATCACGTAGTCATTTGTTAGAGAAAAAAACAAGTAAGCGTAAACAACATTTACGAAAAACTGTTATTGTAAATTCTAGAGATAGGCAAAATTTTAGGTATAGTTTACTGTATATTAATTAGATTTTATTCAAATAATTTATTGTATGACACGTGTTAAAAGAGGTAATGTTGCTCGTAAAAGAAGGAAGAAGATTTTAAAATTGGCAAAAGGTTTTAGAGGTTCTCATTCTAAACTATTTTGTACAGCTAAACAGCAGGTCTTGAAATCATTAAAATATTCTTATATAGGTAGGAAAAATAAAAAGCGTTATTATCGTAGGCTATGGATTATACGTATCAATGCAGCAGTGAATGAATATAAGATTAATTATAGTCAATTTATTTATTGTTTGAAAAAAGCTCATGTTGCATTAAATAGAAAAATGATATCACAGTTAGCTCTCTTGGATAATCAATCATTTAAAATTCTTGTAAAATCTATTATGTAATATGTTTTGATATTCTATTTATGATAATCTATTGAGAATATAATGACTTATTAGTAAAAGAGTTTTAATAGCTTCATTTGGATATATAATTTCAGTAATTTTTGATGCAATTTGAATATGTTCTTCAGCTAAATCTTTCGCTTTTTGAATACCTTTAGTTTTTTTAATTATAGTAATAGCTTTATTAATATCATTATCATTTTGAAATTCTCTATTTACTAAAATATATAGTTCAGGAGATTCTTCTAATGCAAAAATTAATGGAGCTGTTAAATTTCCATTTTTTAAATCAGATCCGGCTGGTTTACCTAAATTTTTAGAAGAACTAATTATATCTAATATATCATCAATTATCTGAAATGCAAGTCCAAGATGTTTTCCATATAAATAGAAAACTTTTTGAGTTTTTTTATCGGATTTATTAAGCATAGTTGCTCCTTGACAGCTAGCTGCAATAAGTGATGCTGTTTTATAAAAAGATTTTTCAATATAATCATCTATTGATATTGTATAGTCAAAATTTGTTAGTCCTTGTCTAATTTCTCCTTCTGCAAAGTCTGTAATAACTTTAGAAATTGTTTTCACAACTTCTACATTATTGAGATTTGCTAAATACCAGGATGATTGTGCAAATAAAAAATCTCCTGCTAGAACAGCTATTTTTGTATTAAATTTATAGTGTACTGTATTAATTCCTCTTCTTGTTTCACATTCATCAATTACATCATCGTGTACTAAACTAGCAGTATGTATAATTTCTGTAATTTCGGCTAATCTATAATTTTCTGTTAGAATTTTTTGTTGATGATTGTGCATTATTGTTGCTTTAGATACAAGTAATACAATTGCTGGTCTAATTCTTTTACCTCCTGCACTAAAAAGATGTTCAGCTGCAGCGTATAATATAGGATGTTTAGCACCAACCATTTTCTTTAAATTATTATTTAATGTTATTAAATCATCGCTAATTAGGTTAAAAATTTGTTTAGTAGTTTGCATAATCTCAGAAATATAGATATTAAATATATATATAATAAAAAATTGTTTTATATTGTCTTGTTATTATTATATGATCTAATTATAAAATATATTACAATACTTTATGAGTTTAATAAGTATAGAGTATTAAAAGTATTCTACGTTTATTATATTTCATTTGTTCAATCATTTCATTTTTTATAAATTTTAACATTATAATTTTATTATTTAGGAGTTTAGAATATTTATATGATAAAAAAAATTGCTTTACCTTCTACATTATCAGAATTACCTGATCTTGATCAAATAAATCATGATATTATCTTATCTTTATATTCAGATATGGTTTTAGGCCGTAATTTTGAAGATATGTGTGCTCAAATGTATTATCGTGGTAAGATGTTTGGCTTTGTTCATTTATATAATGGTCAAGAAGCTGTTTCTACTGGTATAATTAAGGCATTAGATCCGCAAGATTATGTTTGTAGTACTTATCGTGATCATGTTCATGCTTTAAGTAAAGGAGTTCCAGCTAGATTAGTGATGGCTGAATTATTTGGTAAAGAAACTGGTTGTAGTCGTGGTCGTGGTGGTTCAATGCATATTTTTTCTGCTCAACATAATTTTTTAGGTGGTTTTGCTTTTATTGGAGAGGGAATACCTGTAGCTATAGGTGCAGCATTTCAAAGTATTTATAACAAACAAGTATTAAAAAAAATAAATAAGTTAAGTGTCACAGTTTGTTTTTTTGGTGATGGTACTAGTAATAATGGTCAGTTTTTTGAATGTTTAAATATGGCTGTATTATGGAAGTTACCAGTTATTTTTGTTGTTGAAAATAATCAATGGGCGATTGGTATGGCTCATCATAGGTCTACATCTTATCCTGAAATTCATCAAAAGGCTCAAGCTTTTGGATTACCTGGCATTGAAGTTGATGGCATGGATGTACTTGCGATTAGAAAGGTTGCTTTACAAGCAATAGATCGTGCTAGATTAGGGGAAGGACCAACATTAATTGAAGCTTTAACATATCGTTTTCGTGGACATTCATTAGCAGATCCTGATGAACTAAGATCTACTCAGGAGAAAGAAGCATGGTTAGCTCGTGATCCAATTAAAAATTTAAGAAAATATATTATTAGTAATAAAATTTTTACTCAAGATACATTAGATATTATTCATCAAAAAATTAAGCAACAAATAGATGATTCTATTGATTTTGCATTATCTAGTCCTGAACCTGAAATAAAAGATTTAAAGCGCTATTTATTTGCGGAAGATTAATAATAATACTTATTTTTGTTTTTATAGATTATTTAAATTTTTTATATTATATTGGAAAATTATGGCTGAAACTTTTATGTTTGATGCTTTGCGAGAAGCTACAGATGAAGAAATGGCAAGAGATTCTTCTGTTTTTGTATTAGGTGAAGATGTTGGTCATTATGGTGGTTCGTATAAAGTTACAAAAGATTTGCATGCTAAGTATGGAGATTTACGTGTTCTTGATACTCCTATTGCTGAAAATAGTTTTATGGGTATGGCAATAGGAGCAGCAATAACCGGTTTAAGACCAATTGTTGAAGGTATGAATATGAGTTTTTTATTATTAGCATTTAATCAGATTTCTAATAATGCTGGTATGCTAAGATATACTTCAGGTGGCAATTTTAAGATACCAATAGTTATTCGTGGTCCAGGAGGTGTTGGTCGTCAATTGGGTGCAGAACATTCTCAAAGATTGGAGGCTTATTTTCAGGCTATACCTGGTTTAAAAATTGTGGCTTGTTCTACGCCTTATAATGCAAAAGGTTTATTGAAGTCGGCAATAAGAGATAATAATCCAGTTATTTTATTTGAGCATGTTTTATTATATAATTTAAAAGAAGATTTACCTGTTCAAGATTATTACTTACCATTAGATAAAGCTGAAATTGTTAGAAATGGTAATGATGTTACTATTGTAACATATTCAAGAATGCGTCATCATGTTATCCAGGCTGTAGATACATTAATTAAAGATAATTATAATCCAGAAGTTATCGATCTAATTTCATTAAAGCCTATTGATATTGAAGCAATAGGTCATTCTTTAAAGAAAACTCATAAATTAATAATAGTTGAAGAATGTATGAAAACAGGTGGTATTGCAGCTGAAATTATAGCTCAAGTAAATGATCGTTATTTTGATTTATTAGATGCTCCAATTATTAGATTATCTTCTCAAGATATACCTACGCCTTATAATGGTACTCTTGAAAATGCAACAGTCATTAATCCTCATCAGATTATAGATACTGTGAGGAATTTAGTAAATAAATAGCTAATTAAAATAAGTAAGTAATAAAGATTACTTACTTAGTAATTCTTTTAGAAGTTTAATTCAGCTGCTTGTACTTTTTCCCACTGTTTTTTCTTTAAAACAAAGAAAATTTGTGCTAATGTAACTGTAAAGAAGAAGGCAATCATTCCTTTTATTCTATTAGGATTTTGTAAGACAATTTCAGTTTCATTTTGTCCAAAGCCACCTACATTAGGATCATTAGTTAAGTTTTGATTTGCAGTAACATTATTTCCTTTATTGACAATTAATTCTAAACCGGTAGGTATAGTCTCTGTATAAATTTCTCCATTAGTTTTTTCTATACTAACTTTATATCCACCTGTTTCTTGAGATACGATATCAATAATTGTACCATTATTACTTGATACAATTGCATTATTATTAGATTTATCACCTGTTGGATAGATTTGACCTCTTCCTCTATTACCACCAATGTAAATAGGATATTTAAAAAAATGGACATTTTTATCTTTACTTGGATCAGGTGATAATATTGGAAAAGTAATTTCCTGATTTTGATCTCCTGCTATAGGACCCACAACTAGTATATTATTTTTTGAAGTACTATAAGGTTGTACATAAATATTTTTTGTTTTCTGTTTTAATTCTTGTGAAAGTAATTTTTTAGGGGCTAATTTAAAGCCTTCAGGTAATACAAGAATTGCACCAATATTCAAAGAACCTTTCTCACCATTTCCTAGAGGTTGTTGAATATTTATATCATATGGTATTTTTACTGTTGCTTCAAAAATACTATTAGGTAACACAGCTTTTGGAGTTTCAATGTATACTGGTTTTTGTGCTAAATGACAATTAGCGCATACAATACGACCTGTAGCTTCTCTTGGGTCTTCATATGCTTGTTGTGCATATATAGGAAATGCATAAGTATTTAGTGTATTAATAAAATTAATACTAAAAATGCAAATAAAAATGTAAATAATTCGATTACCTTGTTTTATCCAATATTTTAAAGAATTGTTTTTCATGTTATTAATATATAAAATCTATATCTTTTATTTATAATAACATTCTATAATTATTATTTTTAATAAATATATTGTATTTTTATTTATTTAAAGACTTTAGTACAATACAGCCACTGAAATAAAGTAAAATTATAGCAAAACTCATAAATACTTGAGTTATTGGATCTGTAGAAGGAGTGATAATTGCTCCAATAATTGTAGAAATAAATATAATATATTTCCAAGATTTTAGCATTTGATTGGATGAAAATATATTAAATATTCCTAATATTATTTGTATAACTGGAACTTGAAATATTATACCTGTACTTAAAAGTAGTAATAAAATGAAATTAAAATATTCCTCTAATGACCAAATAGGTTCTACTATATCTGAACCATAATTAATTAAAAAATTAAGTGCAGCTGGTATTAATATTATATAAGAAAAAATAATACCTGTAAAAAATAATAAAATAGATCCAATTAATAGAGGAATAAGATATCTTTTTTCTTGATCAGTTAATCCAGGTATAATAAAACGCATTAATTGATATATAATAAATGGTAAACTAAGTAAGAATCCTGTATAAATAGAAACTTTAATTGATGCGAAAAGATATTCTCCCGGTGCTAATTGTAAAAATTTAATTCCATATGCAGGTTTTTGTAATAAATATGTTATATTTTTTATTTCAAAAAACGATATCATTGTAATAATAGAAAATATAATAATACAGAAAAAAACTCTATTTCTTAATTCTTCTAAGTGTTCTATTATTGGCATTTCCATATTAGTATTTAATTTATTTTTTATGCTCATAATTTATATTTTATGTTATTACTGAAATTTTATAATATTACTATTAGATAAAAGTATTGAAAAATTTATTAAGATCAAAATTTTAATAATTACTATTGATAAATTTTGTTTTTATGTTAGATTTTTATTTATGTACTCATATTATAAGTAGAAAGATTTGTTTTAAGAAAAAATGATGAGGTGGATTAATTTCTTAAATAAATTTTGCAAATATTTATTAATACAAGTAACAATAATAATTTGAGTTAAATTTTAATTATCTATTCATAATAAGGAGATATATATTAATGATTGTTAAGGCAAGTAGTGGTAGTCCATTAGTACGACCACAACTGTACCGGACAGCATCTATTTCAACTATTGTAAAGGCAGAACAGCAAGATAGATTTTTGCAATTAGGTGAATTAAATGAATTAGTATCTTTTTTTAATTCAGGTAGTAAACGTTTAGATATAGCTGATTTATTAACAAAAAACGCAAATATTTTAGTTGCAAAAGCATCTGATAAAATTTTTGTAGGAGGTTCAGCTATTTCTTATTTAGAAAGACCTCAAGCAGCTTTTTTAGAAAAGGATACAATAGATGAATCTATGAATACTCAGGATCTTACAGGAAATACTCAAAGTAATTTCTTAGATGGTGTGGCAACAGCCTTTAATTCAAATGATTCATTACCTCCTGGTTTTAAACCTATAAATGTAGTGCGTTATGGTTCTACAAGAATGAAAAAATCACTGCGTGATTTAGATTGGTTTTTAAGATATTTAACGTATGCAATTATTGCAGGAGATCCAAATATATTATCTGTTAATATTCGTGGTTTACGTGATCTTATTGATAATGCATGCTCTAGTGCAGCAGCTACAGTTGCTTTACGTGAGATGCGTACGGTTGCATTGCAAATTTTTGAAGATGATTTAGAAGCAAAAGATTTAGTTCAAGAATATTTTAATATTGTTATTAATGAATTTGATGCTCCAAGTTTAACAGATAAAATTCGTAAGCGATTTTCAAATGATTTACAAGGTTTACGTTTACCTCAAATATATTCTAAAGCGGGTGTCGGAATACCAAGGTTTGTAATGAAAACAAGTTTATCTGTAGAAGAAAAGAATACAGTAATTAAAGCATGTTATAGACAGATCTTTGAAAGAGATATTATTAAGGCATATAGCTTTAAGTTTTCTGATTTAGAGTCACAAGTCAAAAATGGCCAATTATCAGTAAAAGAATTTATTCGATTTTTAGGCAAATCAACTATTTATAGACAACAATTTTATCAGCCATTTGTAAATAGTCGTGTTTTAGAATTAGCTTTTAGACATTTTTTAGGTAGAGGTCCTAGTTCAATTGAAGAATTTCAGAAAAGTTTTTCTATTTTATCCAATAGAGGTATTGATGGTTTAATTGATAGTTTAATTAATTCATTAGAATATGCTGATTATTTTGGGGAAGAAACTGTTCCTTATTTAAGAAGTTTAGGTGAAGAAGCTCAAGAATCGCGTAATTGGGGAGCACAAATAGATTTATTAAATTATAGTGCAGTTTTTAGAAAAATACCACAATTTATTACTTTATTTGCAGATTATAAATCTAATTTACCTGATCAACATCCTTATGGTTTGAGTAATGATCCTTTATATATACAGTTTGGAGCGATTTTTCCAAATAATGTAATTAATTTACGTAAAAAATCGGCATTTTTTGGTAAAGATACTAGGCGTATTTTATTAAGAAAAGGACCGGGTATTTATAGTCAAATAAGTAATCCTAGTGCAAGATCTAAGCTATTAGGTAATTTAGGTCCTAAAGTATTTAAGCTTAATAAATTTAATAATTTTTCTGAGTTATCTATTAGTAATTCAAATATTGAAACTAATACAGATAAAGTTATTTCAGCAGTATATTTAAGAATATTTGGATGTTTTCTTTATCAGGAACAATTATCTACGATTTCTAAATTCGAAAGTCAATTAAAAGATGGTAAAATTTCTATACGTGATTTTATTCGTATGTTAGTTAAATCACCAGTTTTTAGATCTTTATACTGGGAACCTTTATATGTGTGTAAAGCTATTGAATATATTCATAATCGATTAATGGGTAGACCAACTTATGGGCGTCAAGAAATTAATCAATATTTTGATATTTTTTATAAGCAAGGTTATTATAAAATGGTGGATTCAATGATAGATAGTACTGAATATATTGAATCTTTTGGAGACATTATTGTTCCATATGAAAGATATATTCTATCTTCTGTTGTAGTAACAAGAAAGTTACAAAATAATATATTGAATCAAATAGGACAAAAATCTCGTCAGGAAGATGATTTTGTAATGCTAGGTAAAGTAAAGGAGAAACGTAGTCTTAATAGTATTAATACAAGAATTAATCAAGGTGTAACTGCACAAAGAGATCAAAATAGGATCTTTGAATTACAGGATTCTTCTACGCAGTTTGAGAAATCTCAAATTATTAGAGCTATTTATCGTCAGCTTTTTGAACGAGATTTAAATAGTTTTACTTTAGGTGATGAGTTTTATAATTTAGAAAAAGCATTTCTTGTGGGCGATATTACTGTTCAACAATTAGTTGAACAATTGGGATATTCTTTATTATATCGTAAAGAGTTTTATCAAGCTTATCCTAATACTAAGGTTATCGAGTTAGGAACAAAGCATTTTTTAGGTCGAGCTCCTAACAATCAAGCAGAAATTAGATATTATAATCAAATTCTAGCATCACAAGGGCATGAATATTTTATTTCAACTTTAGTGAATAGTTCTGAATATAATTCTTTATTTGGTACAAATACTGTACCTTATCGTCGTTTTCCAACTCTACCAGCAGCTAATTTTCCTAATACAGAAAAATTATATAATACATTAACAAAGCAAAATGATGATATTATTGTATCTAGTTTTAAGCTTGGTTTAGGAAATAATTAATAATGATTTTTTATTTTTTAATCTTTCTTGTTTTAGTACTTTTTGTTTTCATCTTATATAAGACTATAATACTAAGACAAAGACTAAAATATATTTAATATTTAATGAATACGTAGGGTATTGTGTTGTGTTAATATATTAATTGTGTATTTTCAATTTTAATTTTATGATAATTAATTATTAGAAGATTAAAAAAATATTTGGGGAGTTGAATTTATGAGTATTGTAACTAAATCAATTGTAAATGCTGATGCTGAGGCTAGGTATTTAAGTCCAGGTGAACTTGATCGTATTAAAAGTTTTGTATTATCTGGTCAACGGAGATTAAGGATAGCGCAAATTTTAACTGATAATCGTGAATTAATTGTTAAGCAGGGTGGTCAACAATTATTTCAAAAAAGAACAGATGTTGTCTCTCCAGGAGGTAATGCCTATGGTGAAGAGATGACAGCAACTTGTTTAAGAGATTTAGATTATTATTTAAGATTAGTTACTTATGGTATTGTTGCAGGTGATGTTACACCTATTGAAGAAATAGGTTTAGTAGGTGTAAAAGAAATGTATAATTCATTAGGAACACCTATTTCTGGTGTAGCAGAAGGTGTTCGTTGTATGAAGAATGTTGCTTGTTCTTTGTTATCTGGTGAAGATTCTGCTGAAGCAGGTTTTTATTTTGACTATACTTTAGGAGCGATGCAGTAAATTCATAATATTAATTTGTGTATTATTATTATTATTAATCTTTAAGGAAATATTCTATTATGCAAGATGCTATTACTTCTGTAATTAATACAGCTGATGTACAAGGAAAATATTTAGATGATAGTTCATTAGAAAAGTTAAAAGGTTATTTTAAAACAGGTGAATTAAGAGTTAGAGCTGCTGCTACAATTGCAGCAAATTCAGCAACTATTATTAAAGAATCTGTTGCAAAAGCTTTATTATATTCAGATATTACAAGACCAGGTGGTAATATGTATACTACTAGAAGATATGCTGCTTGTATTAGAGATTTGGATTATTATTTACGCTATGCTACTTATGGCATGTTAGCAGGAGATCCATCTATTTTAGATGAAAGAGTTCTTAATGGCTTAAAAGAAACATATAATTCTTTGGGAGTTCCTATTGGTGCAACTGTACAAGCTATACAAGCTATGAAAGAAGTGACATCTGCGTTAGTAGGTGCAGATGCTGGTAAAGAAATGGGTTTATATTTTGATTATACTTGCTCAGGCTTAAGTTAGTATTTGTCTATAATAAAAAACAAGATTAATTTTACTTAATCTTGTTTTTTATTATATAGGAATTATTTATTTAATACATTTACTGCTTGTATACGAGCACGTGCTTTTCTTAAATTTTGAGTTGCTTCTATTTTATCTTTATTTGTTTTTGCATCAGCTAATATTTGAGTAGCTTGTTCCAGATTATCTTCTACGTTGTCTACATCAATTTCTGATATAGTTTCTGCACCATTTACTAATATAGTTATATTATTATTATCGACTTCAGCGAATCCTCCAAGTAAAATAATTGGTTGCCATTCATTTTCTATTCTTACACGCATTACACCTATATCAAGTGCAGTTAACAGAGGTATATGTCCTGTTAAAATACCAAGTTGTCCTGTACTACTTGGTAAAATAATTTCTTCTGCATTTGCATCCCATACAATTTGATCAGGTGCAATGACACGTATCTGTAATGTCATAGGTTTTTTTATTAAGTTATTATTTTAAAGTTTCAGCTTTAGTAATTGCTTCTTCTATATTGCCAACTAAGTAAAATGCTTGTTCTGGTAAATCATCTAATTCACCATTAAGAATCATTTGAAATCCTTTAATTGCTTCATCTAATGATACATATTTACCTGGAGATCCTGTAAATACTTCTGCAACGAAAAAAGGTTGTGATAAAAATCTTTCTATTTTTCTTGCTCTTGCTACTGTTAGTCTGTCTTCTTCAGATAGTTCATCTAAACCAAGGATAGCAATAATATCTTGAAGTTCTTTATACCTTTGTAAAGTAGATTTTATTTGTTGTGCAGTAGAATAGTGTTCTAGACCTACAATTCCTGGTTGTAGCATTGTAGATGTAGAACCTAAAGGATCAACAGCAGGATAAATACCTTTAGCTGCTAGTCCTCTTGATAATACTGTTGTAGCATCTAGATGTGCAAAAGTAGTTGCTGGTGCTGGATCTGTTAAATCATCTGCTGGTACATATACAGCTTGAATAGATGTAATTGATCCATCTGTTGTTGATGTTATTCTTTCTTGTAATGCACCCATTTCTGTAGCTAATGTTGGTTGATATCCAACAGCTGATGGCATCCGACCTAATAGCGCTGATACTTCAGACCCTGCTTGTACAAATCTAAATATATTATCGATGAATAAAAGCACATCTTGTTTGTTTATATCTCTAAAATATTCTGCCATAGTTAAAGCAGTTAATCCAACTCGCATTCGTGCTCCGGGAGGTTCATTCATTTGTCCATATACAAGAGCAACTTTTGAGTCTGTTAATTCATCTGCATTAATTACTTTAGACTCTTTCATTTCTTCATATAAGTCATTTCCTTCACGGGTTCTTTCTCCTACTCCACCAAATACTGATACACCACCATGTGCTTTTGCAATATTATTAATTAGTTCCATAATTAGTACTGTTTTTCCAACACCAGCTCCTCCAAATAAACCTATTTTACCACCTCTTCTATATGGAGCTAATAAATCTACCACCTTGATTCCTGTTTCAAAGATAGATGGCTTTGTTTCTAATTGTGTAAAAGATGGAGCAGCTCTGTGTATTGGTAATGAGTCAGTAGAAGAGATATCACCTAAATTATCTACAGGTTCTCCTAATACATTAAAAATGCGACCTAAAGTTGGTATACCTACTGGAACCGTGATAGGGTTTCCCGTATCAATTACTTCAATCCCTCTTTTTAATCCTTCTGTTGAACTCATTGCAACGGCTCGTACTTGGTTATCACCTAATAGTTGTTGAACTTCACAAGTTATTATGTTATCAAGTCCTTGTACTTTTAATGCATTAAATACTTTAGGTAAATGTCCATTTGGGAATTCAATATCTAATACAGGACCTATGATTTGTCTAACAGATCCTTTTTGTGTTGATGTGATCATTTAATATATGATTATTAGATAGTCAATAGATAAAGTTTCTTTAATATTTATTGTACACTGAATTAGATTGAAATAGAATCTATTAAATAAATAATTTATTAATATAAGAAAAATTTACTCATTTATAGTGTATGAGCGTCCTGTAGTTTTTAGCCAATTTTGGGCTTCAATATAATTATTAGGAGCTAAACAAATTGCTTGTTCCCAATACTGTGCAGCTTTATTAAACATAGATTTAGATATATTTAAATCTTGTTTATTTGCTGCTTTAAGACCTTGATAATGATATATGACAGCAATATTATTTAATGCTTGGGGTAGCTTAGAATTTAGTTCTAAAGCTTGGTGATAATATTCTAATGCTTTAATATGTTCTCCATTACTTGCATAAATTAAACCTATATTATATAGTATATAAGATCTATCGTATGGATCTTCCTCTAATACTAAAGCTTCATAATAATTTTCTAATGCTTCTGCATATTCTCCTTCTGATTGTGCTGACATTCCATCGCGATAATAGCAAAAAGCTTGTTTTTCTTCTTTACTTGTAGGTAAAATTTTTAAAATAATATCTGCTAATACTGTAAAAGTTTTATCTATAAAATTATCGTTTTTCTGTAAACGAGGCATAACATTCCTTAATTTATTATTTATTATTACTATAATTATACTAATTTATAAGTATATTTAAAGAATTAATTGTAAATTGTTGTTATTAGGTGTTTATAATAATTATTTTTTAATACATTTCTAATATTTTATATGAATAATCAATTTTTTAATAACTGTTGCGTATTGAGTTTATCTCAAAGATTTTATTGTCATTATTTGTCTACTTTAAATGATAGTCAAGAAAAAATTTTATATCTTGTATTTCCTAAATTAATTAATACTTTAGAGTCTAATGTATCTATTGCAAATAAATCAGTTGTTAAGTTAGAGAATTCTTTTGTGAGTATAGATGATAAAAGTAGTAATTTAAATTATATTAATAAATTTGATAAAAAAAATAAAGGTAGTATTAAGAAAGAAGATATTTTAGATATAAAAAAGAAAAAGAATAAATTGCAGAAAAAAAATCGCAAAAATATTAATTTAGATAATGAAGAATTATTTTTAAATAATAATAGTAATATCATTTTAAATGAAGATAACTTAAATTCAGATTTAATTAAAGCTCCAAAACTGAATAAAAATAGAAAAAAATCTAAAATAAAGCAAGATTTGATTGAACAATCTAATATTTTAAATAATTTAGACAATTTTTCTGGTAGTTCTAAAGAAATTATTATTAATTCGCCTTTAACAATACAAGAATTATCTTATAAATTATCTATTCCTGAAGCTGAAATAATTACATATTTATTTTTGAAAGGTATCTCTGTAACTATTAATCAAGTCGTTGATATTTCTATTGCTAGTGATGTTGCTTTACATTATGAATTTGTTATTTTAAATGATGATTTATTATTTAATTCAGAATCTTTATCTCAACAAGAACCATTAATTTCTGTGGATGAAAATTTTTTTAAAAGACCTCCAATTATAACTATTTTAGGTCATGTGGATCATGGAAAAACTACTTTACTTGATACTATTTTGCAAACTCATTTAGTAAAAGAAGAGCAAGGAGGAATTACTCAATCTATTACAAGTTATGAAGTTGATTACTTGTATGATTTAAATTTATATAAATTAATTTTTTTGGATACTCCTGGACATGAAGCTTTCTCTTCTATGCGTATACGTGGTACTCAAGTAACTGATATAATTCTATTAGTTGTGGCTGCAGATGATGGTTTAAAACCTCAGACAATTGAATCTATAAAGTATATTTTAGACCAAGATTTAACTTATATTGTTGTGATTAATAAGATTGATAAACCTAGTGCAGATATAATAAAAGTTAAAGAAGAGCTGGCTGAATATAATATTCTTGATGAAAAATGGGGTGGGGATGCAATGATTGTTGAGGTAAGTGGATTAAAAAATCAAAATATTGATTTATTATTATCAAACTTATGTTTATTGTCAGATATACAGGATTTAAAAGCTAATCCAAATCAATTAGCTACAGGAATTATTTTGGAAGCTTATTTAGATCAACAACGAGGACCTATTGCAACTATTGTTGTTCAAAATGGTACTCTTGAAATAGGTGATTTTATTATAGCAGGTAATTTCTATGGTAAAGTTAAAGTAATGTTTAATAGTAAAAATAATAGTATAACTAAAGCAGGACCTTCTTCTGTTATTCAAATTTTGGGCTTTTCACATGTTCCTAATGCAGGAATATGTTTTCAAATAATTAATGATAAAAAAATAGTTAAACAATATACTAATAATAAAGTTATAAATGAAATTATGAATTCTTCATTGAATACATTAAATAATCGAGTTATGTTAGATAGTGATAATAATAATTTTATTTCTAAGAAAGTTAATTTAATTTTAAAAACAGATACTCAGGGTTCTTCAGAAGCAATTATTAATGCTTTTAATAAAATTTCACAAGAAAAAGTACAAATTAATATATTGTCTATTAGTTTAGGTAATATTTCTAATACTGATATTGAATTAGCTATAGCTAGTAACTCTTTAATTATTGGTTTTAATGTGAATATTTCGAGTGCAATTCGTAATTCAGCAAAACAATTAAGTATTACTTTAAGTAGTTTTCATGTAATTTATGATTTATTAGATTATGTGACAAATTGTATGTTAGATTTAGTAGATCCTGAATATGATAAGGTAATGATTGGTAAGGCTGTGGTTCAAACAGTATTTTCTGTAAATAAAGGTGTTGTTGCTGGTTGTTTAGTTAATAATGGTAAATTAACAAAGAATTCTCATATTAGTGTGTATCGTAATAATGCAATTGTTTATAATGGCGTTTTAAATTCTTTAAAAAGAATGAAAGATGATGTGAATGAAGTTTTAGAGGGAAATGAATGTGGTGTTATGTCTTATGATTATAGCTTATGGAAAACAAATGATATTATTGAAGTCTATGAATTATATGAAAAAAATAAAGTATTATAACTCATGATTTATTGAAAGATGAATACTTCATCTTGTTGTTAGTTTTGTAAATATAGATAAATATATTTAATCTTGATTTAAAAAAGGTAATAATGCTAAAATACGTGCACGTTTAATTGATTTTGTTAATTTTTTTTGTTGTTTAGTTGTTAATCCAGTAGAACGTCTAGGCAATATTTTACCTTGATCAGTTATAAATTTTCTTAATAGATCAATATCTTTATAATCTAATATTTCATTTGTTTTAATTGGTGAAGATTGCTTATTATATAAAATCATTGATTTTTATTTATTTTATTTCTTTAAATTGTGTATGTTTATTACAATTAGGGCAAAATTTATTTAACTCTATTCTTGCTGGAGTATTTCTTCTATTTTTTGAACTTGTATAACGGAATATACCAGGTTTTCTTCTATTAATTGTATCATCATTTTTGCATGAACATTCTAATGTAATAATTATCCTAGCACCTTTATTTTTTCCCATATCAATTTTAATTAATTAAGTATTCTATCTAAGTAGAAAATATATTTTCGAATAATAAGTTTAATTATTATTCTATCTTTTATCGAAAATTTTCTATTGTGTATTAGATAATAGTAATGTTATAATTATTTTGAATTAATTTCAAGTTAATTTTTTATTAAATAATTTTATTCTGTATTCTATGTATGTCTAAAAATTTATCTGCAATTAAAAAACATAATATTGCTTGTCGAAATCGTCTTAGAAATAAGATTTCTAAATCTTTAATTAAAACATGGACTAAAAAATATTTGTTAAGTCTTGAGCAGATAGATAGCTCAAATAACTCAAGCATAAATAATTCTTTGCATAACTTAGCAGTTGTTTATCAAAAAATAGATAAAGCTGTCAAAAGAAAAGTTATACATAAAAATAAAGGTGCTCGCAAAAAATCTGCTTTGGCGAAGGCTATGAATACTAAACTATTATTAAATTGATAGTATCTAGTGTCTGATAAGAATTATAGACTGAATTATACCAGTCTATAATGAGTATAATTTTATATTTTACACATTTTTCTTGTACTTTGATAACTTATTATTATTAATATTTTCATTTTTTTAGTAAATTCTGTAGTTTATAATACACGATTATATTGAGTTTATTTTAATACTTATTTTGATTATTCATTATTGGAGTTTCTTATGTTAAAAGAAATGAGTGGCAGATTTGTATATCCAGATCTTGCAGAAATTCAAAGACAAAGTTTTAAAAATTTTTTATCAGATGGTTTAGTTGAAATATTAGATTCTTTTCCAGTTATAATTGATCCTACAGGTAAATTAGAATTACAGTTTTTTGGTAAAGATTACAAATTAAAATTTCCTCGTTATAGTGTAAGAAAAGCTAAAAGTCGAGATAGAACATATAGTGCTCAAATATATATCCCTTCCAAATTAAGTCGACGGGATACTGAATTATTTAAAAAAAATCAAATAAATGATTCTTATTCATTAGCAAATATACAAGAAAAGCAAAAAAAATATAAAAAAAGATCAGTTTTTATTGGCGATTTACCTTTGATGACTAATAGAGGAACTTTTATCATTTCTGGTACAGAAAGAGTCATCATTAATCAAATAGTTCGTAGTCCAGGTATTTATTATAAAAAAGAATTAGATAAAAATAATAAGCAGATTTATAGTGCAAGTTTAATTTCTAATCGTGGGTCATGGTTGAAATTTGAAATAGATGCTAAAAATCAAATATGGATTAGAATTGATAAAACTCATAAAGTAAATGCATACATTTTTTTACGTGCAATTGGTTTATCAAATGATGAAATAAAAACTAGTTTAACAAAATATTCATTCTTAATATCTGCTTCAGAAATATATGAAAAAAAAGAATTAACTAAAGAAGTTGGGAAAATATCTATTGAAGAAATTACTGAAGAAGAAGCTTTATTAATTGTTTATAGTAAACTGCGTCCTAATGAACCTGCAACTGTATCTGTTGCTAAACAAATGCTTTATGCTCGCTTTTTTGATCCTAAACGTTATGACTTAGGTGAAGTAGGTAGACATAAAATTAATCAAAAATTAAATCTCAAAATACCTAAAAATTTTAGGGTTTTATCTCCTCAAGATATTATTATTTCTATTAATTATTTAATTAATATTAAAGAACAAAATATAGGTACTTTTGATGATATAGATCATTTAGGTAATAGAAGAGTACGTTCTGTTGGTGAATTATTGCAAAATCAAATGCGTATAGGTATAAATCGTTTAGAAAGAATTATTCGTGAACGTATGATGATTTGTGATTTAGATTCTTTAAGTTTATCTAACTTAGTGAATCCTAAACCTTTAATGGCTTCCGTTAGAGAATTTTTTGGTTCTAGTCAATTATCTCAATTTATGGATCAGACTAATCCTTTATCTGAATTAACTCATAAAAGAAGAATTAGTGCTTTAGGTCCAGGTGGTCTAAATAAAGATCGTGCAGGTTTTGCTGTTAGAGATTTACATCCAAGTCATTATGGGAGAATCTGTCCAATAGAGACACCAGAAGGACCTAATGCTGGCTTAATTGGTTCTTTAAGTATTTATGCGCGGATTAATCTGTATGGTTTTATTGAAACTCCTTGTTATAAAGTTAAGTCTGGTGAAGTTTTAAATCATCAGATGCCTATTTATATTACAGCAGATGAAGAAGATAATTTAAGAATTGCGCCAGCTGATATTCCTTTAGATACTAATAATTATATTAAGGATACAAATATTCCAATAAGATATAGGCAAGAATTTGTTACATCTGCAGTTGATCAAGTTGATTATATTGCTGTTTCTCCAATTCAAGTGATTTCAGCAGCAACTTCATTAATTCCTTTTTTAGAACATGATGATGCTAATCGTGCTTTAATGGGGTCAAATATGCAACGTCAAGCGGTTCCTTTATTATATCCTGAAAAGGCAATTGTTGGAACAGGTTTAGAGGCTAAAATAGCAAAAGATTCGGGTATGGTAATAACTAGTCGTACTAATGGTATAGTTAGTTATGTGTCAGGAACTAAAATAGGTATTCAAGACTTAGATGGTCGTACTATACATTATCGTTTGAAGAAGTATTATCGTTCTAATCAGGATACTTGTATAAATCAGCGTCCTATTGTTTGGCCTGGAGAAAATATCTGTGTTGGTCAAACCATTGCTGATGGAGCATCTACAGATGGTGGAGAAATGGCTTTAGGAAGAAATATTTTAGTCGCTTATATGCCTTGGGAAGGTTATAATTACGAAGATGCATTTTTAATTAGTGAACGCTTAGTCTATGATGATTTATATACTTCTATTCATATTGAAAGATATGAAATTGAATGTAGACAAACTAAACTAGGATCAGAAGAAATTACAAGAGAAATTCCTAACGTTAGTGAAAATTCGATTAGTTTATTGGATAAAAATGGAATTATTTCTGTTGGTTCTTGGGTAGATTCAGGTGATATATTGGTTGGTAAAATAACTCCTAAAGGTGAATCTGACCAGTTACCTGAAGGTAAGTTATTAAGAGCTATATTTGGAGAAAAGGCTCGTGATGTTAGAGATACATCTTTACGTTTACCTAATGCTGCTAAGGGTAGAGTTGTTAATGTTAAAGTATTTAAGCGCCAAAGGGGTGATGAATTACCTCCAGGTACTAATGCTATAATTCGTATTTATGTTGCACAAAAAAGAAAAATTCAAGTAGGTGATAAAATGGCAGGTAGGCATGGTAATAAAGGTATTATTTCTAAAATTTTACCTAAACAAGATATGCCATTTTTACCTAATGGTATTGCTGTTGATATTGTATTAAATCCATTAGGTGTTCCCTCTAGAATGAATGTTGGTCAACTTTTTGAATGTTTACTTGGTTTGGCCGGAGAATATTTGTCGAAACGTTTTAAAGTTATGCCATTTGATGAAATGTATGGCGAGGAGGCTTCAAGGGCATTAGTTAATAATAAGTTACAACAAGCTAGTATATTTGCAAAGCAATCATGGCTTTTTAATTCGTTATATCCAGGCAAAATAGTGTTATTTGATGGTAGAACAGGAGAACCTTTTGATAATCCAATTACTGTAGGTAGAGCATATATTTTAAAATTAGTGCACTTAGTAGATGATAAAATTCATGCTCGTTCAACAGGGCCTTATTCTTTAGTAACACAGCAACCTTTGGGTGGTCGTGCACAGCATGGAGGCCAAAGATTAGGTGAAATGGAAGTATGGGCTTTAGAGGCTTTTGGTGCAGCTTATACTTTACAAGAATTATTAACAGTTAAATCAGATGATATGCAAGGAAGGAATGATGCTTTAAATGCTATTGTGAAAGGTAAACCGATTCCTAAGCCTGGTACACCTGAGTCATTTAAAGTATTAATGAGAGAATTACAGTCTTTAGGTTTAGATATTGCTGTCCATAAGATAGAAATATTTAATAATGGTGAAAATAAAGGTATAGAAATTGATTTAATGGCTAATGATAATAATTTGAATACTAATAATCAAATATCTCAAAATAATATTTATGATAGTGAGTCAGATATTTTAATGCAACAAGATACATATTTTAATTTAGATATTATGAATAATTAGAGCGAAAGGTAATAATTATATTATATTTAGGGTTGAAATTTTTATGAATAAGCTTGAGCGTTATTTTGATTATGTAAAAATCAGTCTTGCTTCTCCTAATAAAATTCGTTCATGGGGAGAACGAACGTTACCAAATGGTCAAATAGTAGGAGAAGTAACTAAGCCAGAAACTATTAATTATAGAACATTAAAGCCTGAAATGGATGGCTTATTTTGTGAACGTATTTTTGGTCCTGTAAAAGATTGGGAATGCCATTGTGGTAAATATAAACGGTTTAGATATAAAGGAGTTGTTTGTGAAAGATGTGGTGTTGAAGTAACTGAATCTAAAGTTCGTAGACATCGTATGGCATATATTGAACTGGCAGCACCAGTTACTCATGTCTGGTATTTAAAAGGTAGTACAAGTTATATTGCATTAGCATTAGATTTAACAATTAAAGAAGTTGAAAAAATAGTCTATTTTCATTCTTATGTTATTACTAATCCAGGAGAATACAATAAATTAAATTATAAGCAATTATTGGAAGGTTATGAATGGCGTGCGTTAGAAGATAAACTATATCCACAATCCTCTAATTTATTTGGTATTGAAGTTAGTATAGGTGCTGAAGCTATTTATAAATTATTGCAAGATCTTGATTTGCAGGGAGTTGTTGAGGTTCTAAGAGAAGAAGCTTTAAAGCCACCTAAAGCCTCTAAAACTTTATCTCCTAAATTTAGCAAAAAAATGAAAAGGTTACGTTTACTTGAAAATTTTATTTCTACAGGTGCAGATCCATCTTGGATGGTATTTTTAGTCATTCCTGTAATACCACCCGATTTAAGGCCAATGGTTCAATTAGATGGAGGTAGATTTGCGACAGCAGATTTAAATGAATTTTATAGAAGAATTATAAATCGAAATAATCGTCTATCTAGATTAAAAGCAATATTAGCTCCAGAGATTATTGTAAGAAATGAAAAAAGAATGTTACAGGAAGCAGTTGATGCTTTAATGGATAATGGTCGCCGTGGTAGGACAGTTGTAGGGGCTAATAATAGGCCTTTAAAATCTTTATCTGATATTATTGAAGGTAAACAGGGACGTTTTAGGCAAAATTTATTAGGCAAAAGAGTTGATTATTCTGGACGATCAGTAATTGTTGTTGGTCCAACATTAAAATTACATCAATGTGGTTTACCTAGAGAAATGGCTTTAGAATTATTTCAACCATTTGTTATTCATCGATTAATTGTACAAGGTTTAGTAAATAATATAAAAGCAGCTAAAAAGTTGATTCAAAAAAATGAATCAATTGTTTGGAATGTTTTAGAGGAAGTAATTAATGGTCATCCAGTTTTATTAAATAGAGCACCAACTTTGCATAGATTGGGTATTCAAGCTTTTGAACCAATTCTTGTAGAGGGACGAGCAATAAAATTACATCCTCTTGTTTGTCCAGCTTTTAACGCAGATTTTGATGGTGATCAAATGGCTGTTCATATTCCTTTATCTTTAGAAGCTCAAGCTGAAGCAAGATTATTAATGCTTGCTCCTCATAATTTTTTATCTCCAGCAACAGGTAACCCTATTTTAATGCCTAGTCAAGATATGGTTATTGGTTGTTATTATTTAACCACAACTAATCCTTCATCATATAAAGGGGCGGGTCATTATTTTTATGATTTGAATGATGCGTTAATGGCTTATAAGCAAAAAGAAATAGATTTACACTCTTTAATTTGGGTTAGATTTAATGGTATTTTTGAAAGTTCAGATTTAGATATTCCAATGCAATCTCAAGTAATAATTAATAATATAACAATTAAATTATTTCAAGATCGTATTGTTAAAGTGGATAGTAATAATAATATTGTATCACAGTATATACGTACAACAGCAGGTCGCATTATATTTAATAAAGTTATAAAACAAGCATTATTTGATGAATAAAAAATATATAGAGCCCCATTTTTTTAATAAAGTTATAGATAAATCTCAATTAAAAAAGTTAATTACATGGGCATTTCGTAATTATGGTATTGCAAGAGCTGCTAATATGGCTGATAAATTGAAAGATTTAGGTTTTTATTATGCAACTAAAGCAGGTATTTCTTTAAGTTTAGAAGATTTACGTATACCTCCTAGTAAGCAATTTTTATTGAGTGCAACAATTAAATCTATTGCAGATACGGATAATCGTTATAAAAGAGGAGAAATTACTGTTGTTGAAAGATTTCAAAAAGTCATTGATACCTGGAATAATGCTAGTGAAACTTTAAAACAGCAGGTTATAGAATATTTTAAAGACACAGATCCTTTAAATTCAATATATATGATTGCTTTCTCTGGAGCTAGAGCAAATATTTCACAAGTAAGGCAACTAGTCGGTATGAGAGGTTTAATGGCTGATCCTCAAGGACAAATTATTGATTTACCTATTTCTAGTAATTTTAGAGAAGGTTTAACAATAACAGATTATTTTATTTCATCTTATGGTGCTCGTAAAGGTCTCGTTGATACAGCTTTACGTACCGCTGATTCTGGTTATTTAACTCGTAGATTAGTAGATGTTGCTCAAGATGTAATTATTAGAGAGTATGATTGTCAAACTTCAAAAGGAATTTTGATAGAAGAAATGGTTGATAATCAAAAAGTATTAATTAATCTTACTCAAGCTTTATTGGGTAGAGTTCTTGCAGAAGATATTATTGATCCTATATCAAATAAGCTTATTGCACCTTCAGGCAAAGATATTGATCCTATTTTAGCTAATATATTAATTTCTTTAAACATAAAGAAGATATTAATTCGTTCTCCTTTAACTTGTAATTCTATAAGATCTGTTTGTCAGTTATGTTATGGTTGGAATTTAGCTCATGGCAAAATGGTGGATTTAGGAGAAGCTGTTGGTATTATTGCTGCACAATCTATTGGAGAACCAGGTACTCAGCTAACAATGAGGACATTTCATACTGGCGGTGTCTTTACTGGTGAATTAGCTCAAACAATAGTTAGTCCTACTGATGGTTTAATTATTTATCCTAATGATGGTATTTTTTATAAAACACGTACAAGGTATGGAGATGAAGCTCTCTTAGTTGGTGCTGATTGTAAAGTCAGAATTGTTGATTTAGATCAAAAAGAGATTGAGATTAGTTTAGTTAAAGGTTCTTTATTACTTGTGAAAAATAATGTTCATTTACAAAAAGGAGCTTTATTAGCTGAATACCCAATTAGTAATCGTATAGTAAAAGAAAGAGCGCAAAAAGCGGTAATAGCAGATTTTTCAGGGAGTGTTTGTTTTACTAGTTTGTTTAATCAAACTATGAATCCTAATGACTATCTGAATAGTAGTATAGATAATGGAGTGATTTGGATTTTATCTGGTCGAGTTTATGATATACCTAATCATGCTAAACTTTTAATATCAGAGAATCAATATATTAAAGAAAATTCATTACTTGCTCGTACTCAAGTAATTAGTCATTACAATGCACGAGTCTATTTATTACCAAAAGATGATAATTTAGCTAATATAAAACTTTTATTAGTTACATCATCACAACTTTTTACTAATATTTATATATTATATAATAATCATGATGATTTTAAGCAATATATTTTAGAAACATCAAATAAGGATAGGTTTATTTTAAAAGTTGAACCTAATACAAAAATTTTTAATAATCAAATTATTGGAGATTTAATTACGAATGTATATAAAACAACAACAGGTGGTATCATTAAGTATTTAGATTTATCAATTATTCAAAAAAAGGAAAAAGATAATAAAATTGATTTTTATAGTATTTCTGGATCAGGATATATATTATGGATTTCTGAAGAGACTCATGAAATTAATAAAGATATTTCATTATTATTAGTACAGCATGGTAAATTTGTAGAAGCTGGTACTGAAATTATTAAAAATGTTTTTGCTAATAATTCTGGTATTTTAGAAGTCATTCATAAGGATGGAATTATTAGAGAAATTATTATTAAACCAGGAACTCTTTATCCAATTAGATCTTTAGAAGAGTATAAAGAAATTGGTAAACATAGAGGTTTTTTACGTCCAGGTGAAAATCTTATTGAAAAAATTTCTACAGATAAATTGGTGTATTGGGAATATATGCAAATAGAAGAAAAGCATTTTATTTTAATTAGGTCAGTTTTGGTTTATTCTGTTCCTAAAAAGGATCTTAATTTTGTGCTTTCAGAAGATTCTTTTGCAACTGATTTTGTCAATTTAAAATTAATCAGGAAAACGAAGTTTAGAGATGGTGAGAGAGTCAAATCTATAAATGGTGTAAATTTAATAAGTACTCATTTAGTAGTTGATATTCAAAATCAAGTTTCAAATTTAAATTGTACTATTCAACTTGAAGTTAATAATTCTATTACACCTTATTCATATTTGAAATTAGTAACATCTGATATTTTAGTTCTTAAAGATACAAATATTACGTATAGTGAAAATTTATATACTAAAACTCGTGTTTTAATTAATCATGGTCAACAAATTAGAGTTGGTTCAGTAATAGCTCAAACAGAGATTTTTTCATCTATTGCTGGTAAAGTTGCCTACATACAGAAAATGAAAACAGCAAATTGTCGTCTTTTAATTATAAGTAAATTTGATACTAAACATTTCTCTGTACCAAATAATCAGTTAGTTCATGTTAAGGTTAATGATTGGGTATATGTAGGAGATCATATTGCAACTGATATTATTACATATGATTCTGGTCAAGTTATTGCTATTGCAAATAATCAAATAACTATTCGTATAGGTCAACCTTATTTAATTTCAGCTGGTTCTTTTTTACATATAGAAAATAATGCTTTAGTTCAAAGAGGTGAAAATATAGCTACTTTGATATTTGAACGTGCTAAAACAGGAGATATTGTTCAAGGTTTACCAAGAATTGAGGAAATATTAGAAGCTCGTAAAAAATCTGATCATTCATTTAATCCTCATTTAATTTTGGAGGCTAAATTTCAGTTTTATTTAAACCAGGGATTAAGTTTATATGATGCTACTCGATTAAGTATTTTAGAGATTCAACTTTTATTAGTTAAAGAAGTCCAATTAGTATATCAGTCACAAGGAGTTGATATTGCTGATAAACATATTGAAGTAATTGTAAGACAAATGACTTCTAAGGTTAAAATAGAAAATGGAGGTGATACAGATTACTTGCCAGGAGAAATTATTGAGCTGCAAAAAATTGAATCTATTAATAAATCTCTAGTTCTACTGTGTAAAATAAAAGCTTCATATCATCCAATTTTATTAGGTATTACAAAAGCTTCATTAAATACAGAGAGTTTTATTTCAGCAGCCAGTTTTCAGGAAACAACAAAGGTTTTAACTGATGCAGCTATTTCTGGAAAATTAGATTGGTTAAGAGGTTTGAAGGAAAATGTTATTATAGGGCGTTTAATACCTGCTGGTACAGGTTTTAATACCTATAATAAATTATCATTAATTAATAATGACATCAATGAAATAAAGCAACAGGATATTATAAGTTCGAATGATACAGTTAAATTTGAAGATATTATATTAGATGATAGAAGTGCGCGTAAGTATTCTTTAGATCAGTAAGATTCAATAAAAATTGTATTAATCAATATATTTATTCTGATTGTAATTTCTTTTTTATGTTATCATATAATAATTATTAGTCAATAGGTTTACCGTTTGTTATAATTTTATATTTATTACCATGTCTATTGTATCTTTAGAAGAATTATTAGAAGCAGGAGTACATTTTGGACATCAAGCAAGAAGATGGAATCCTAAAATGTTTCCTTATATATATACGGAACGTAATGGTATACATATTATAGATCTTGTCCAAACAGCGCAATTATTAACAGAAGCATATGAATTTGTTAAAAATTTTTCAAGTGAAGGAAAAACTTTTTTATTTCTTGGAACGAAACGTCAGGCAGCTGGTATTGTTGCTCGTGAAGCTCTACGTGCTAACTCTCATTATGTAAATCAAAGGTGGCTTGGTGGTATGTTAACAAATTGGATAACAATCAAATCAAGGGTAGACAGATTAAAAGAATTAGAAGCAAAGGAAGAAGCAGGATTGATTGATATTTTACCAAAAAAAGAAGCTTCTATGATTCGTCGAGAGTTACAAAAACTAAAAAAACATTTAGATGGAATTAAGGAAATGAAAAAATTACCTGATTTAGTTGTTATTGTAGATCAAAAAAGAGAAACAACAGCTATTCAAGAATGTATTAAATTAGGTATTCCAACAGTTTGTGTATTAGATACAAATTGTAATCCAGAAATTGTGGATGTCCCTATTCCAGCTAATGATGATGCTATTAGATCTATTAAATTAGTAATAAGTAAAATAGCAGATGCGATTTTAGAGGGTAGGAATATTTAATATTATATATTAAATAAAAGATTATAATTATATATATTAAGAATTTAGGAATTAAATGATGTCAGAAAATATTTCTGTAAAAGATGGCAAAAAATTTATTCAAGAATTACGTGCTAAGACAGGTGCAGGTATGCAAGATTGCAAAAAAGCTTTGGATGCTGCAAATTATGATATAGATATTGCTATTGAAGATTTAAGAAAAAAAGGATTAGCTTCAGTAAATAAAAAGGTTGGAAGAATAGCAACTGAAGGTTTAATTGAGAGTTATGTTCATGCTGGTTCTAGAATAGGAGTTTTAGTTGAATTAAATTGTGAAACAGATTTTGTTTCTCGTAATGAAGAATTTAGAGATTTAGCTAAAAATATTGCGATGCAATTAGCTGCATATCAAAATATTGAATATATTTCTTTTCAAGATATTCCACAATATATTATTGATCATGAAAGAACAATAGAATCAAATAAGGAAGATTTATTAAATAAGCCTGAAGAGATAAAAGAAAAAATACTTTCAGGAAGAATTGAAAAACGATTAAAAGAATTGAGTTTAATGGATCAGCCTTTTATGAAAGACCAAAATATACTGGTTCGGGAATTGGTAAATAAAACTATTGGATCATTAGGGGAAAATATTCAAATTAGACGATTTGAAAGATTTATTTTAGGTGAAGGTTTAAAGAAAAAAAGTGATAATTTTGTTGATGAGGTTACTAAAATTATTAGTATGCAGTAAATTATAGATCTTATTTTATCCTTAAAAATACTCTTAATAATGCTAAATAATTAAGATATCAAGATATAATAAATTATGATAGTCATATTAGATTAAATTATTTTTGACAATTAATCAAATTATAACATTACATGTATCAAACAGAAATAAACTTCTTATATTCATCTATTTTGATAGCTGCTGTAGAAGTAGGTAAGCATTTATATTGGACAATTGGCAATTATAAAATTCATGGCCAAGTATTTATAGTTTCTTGGTTAGTTATTGGTGTATTAGTTGCAATTGCTATTTTAGGTACACGCAATTTAAATAGAGCTCCACGAAAATTACAAAATTTTATGGAGTTTATTTTAGAATTTTTACAAGATATTGCAAAAAATCAAATTGGTGAACATGAGTATAGAGAATGGGTTCCTTATATTGCAACAATTTTTCTTTTCATTTTAGGCAGTAATTGGGCTGGTGCATTAATTCCTTGGAAATTAATTCATTTACCTGAAGGTGAATTGGCTGCTCCAACAAATGATATTAATACAACGGTCGCCTTATCTTTATTAACGTCTTTAGCATATTTTTATGCAGGTTTATCTAAAAATGGTATCGGTTACTTTGTAAGATATATTGAACCAACTCCTGTTTTATTACCAATTAATATATTGGAAGATTTTACTAAACCTTTATCTTTAAGTTTTAGATTATTTGGTAATATATTAGCAGATGAACTTGTTGTTTCAGTATTCACTCTTTTAGTCCCTATATTAATACCACTTCCTGTTATGATTTTAGGATTATTTGCAAGTTCTATCCAAGCTTTAATTTTCTCTACCTTATCTGCTGCATATATTGGTGAAGCAATAGAAGGGCATGGAGAGCATTAATTAAATTATTATTAATTAAATGGTATTAATTAAAATACTATTTTAATGAAATCTGTTAATTTTCTATATTTAAGATTTAATTTAAAAATATAATTATGGATTCTATTATTTCTGCTGCATCTGTTGTAGCTGCAGGTTTAGCTGTTGGTTTAGCTGCTATTGGACCTGGTATTGGACAAGGTAGTGCTGCAGCCAATGCTGTTGAAGGTATTGCAAGACAACCGGAAGTTGAGGGAAAAATTAGAGGTACATTACTTTTAAGTCTAGCATTCATGGAGTCCTTAACAATTTACGGATTAGTAGTGGCTTTATCATTACTTTTTGCTAATCCTTATACAGGTTAGTTTTATATTTTACGCTTAGTTTTATTTATTGATAAACTAAGCGTTTTATTCACTTTCTATTTTTATATTAATAGAAATTATATTATTTTAATTTTGAATCAATAATGAGTCATTTATTATTTTTATTAGCTTTACAAGAGTCTTCCACAGAAGTTCAGGGAGGTCTTTTTGATTTTAATGCTACTTTGCCTCTTATGGGTTTACAGTTTTTAGCTTTAACTATAATATTAAATTTAATATATTATAAGCCTGTAGCTAATATATTAGATGAAAGAGATGAATATATTCGTAATAGTTTAACAGCTGCTTCTGCAGCTTTATCTCGAGCTAACGAATTAACGCAAACATATGAGCAAGATTTAGCAGAATCTAGAAAAAAAGCACAAGATATTATTAAAAAAGCACAAAAAGATGCACAGCAAGTAGTATCTATAAAAATTAAAGAAGCACAACAGGATGCAGATAATTTAATTTCTCAAACTTACGATCAGCTAAATATACAAAAAGAACAAGCTTTAAATAGTTTGGAGCAACAAGTAGATATTTTAAGCAATCAAATACAAGTCAAATTATTAAACAATTAAATATTTTGTTTTGTTAAATGTAGAAATTATATAGTTAAATCTATGGAGAAATAGAGTGGAAAATAGTTGCCAAATATTTAGATTAATTAGTGAACAATATTCAGAGATTAATCATACCATTAGTTTTAATTCTAATTTTTTGGAAGCTAATGTCTTGAATATTATGCTTTTATTATTTGGCTTAATTTATGTTTTAAGACAGTTTTTAGGTTCCATTTTAATAATAAGGCAGGAAAAAGTATTATTTGCAATTAGTGAATGTGAGGAAAAATTAGAACAAGCTAATAGTAGGTTGTCTGAATCTGAAAAACAATTAGAGCAAACTCAAATTATTATTAATCAAATAATGAGTGATGCTGAAATAACAGCTCAAAAAGTGCGTCAGTCTATTTTAGAGAAAGGAAAACTTGATGTAGATAAATTAATTGATGCCAGTAAAGCTAGTATTTCTGTTGCAGAGAATCAAATTAAACAAGAGATTAAGCAACAAATTACTGCTTTAGCTATAGAAAAAGTAGGTATTTTTTTACAGTCTCAGTTTAATACTACAATGCAAGCTAAAATGATTGATGACAATATTTTGAAGCTTAGGGGTGAAATATGAGTCAGAATACTTTATATAAAATAGCTAGTCCATATGCTGAAGCATTATTAGAATTATCTTTGAATAATAATGCAATTGACAAGGCATCGCAAGATTTATCTTTAATTATGGATATAATTAATCAATCATTAGATTTAAAACAATTTTTATCAAATCCATTAATTAATATAAATACGAAAAAAAATGTTGTTCATCAATTATTTTCACCTCAAGTTAGTGATTTTATCTTGAAATTCTTATTAGTTTTAATTGATCGTCGTAGAATTTCTTTATTAAGTATTATTATTGATACATATTTTAATTTAGTTTATAAAACAGAATCGACAGTTTTAACTGAAATTGCTTCAGCAAGTGATTTAACAGAGATACAACAGAATGCATTAATAGATAAAATTAAAATAATAACAAAAAGTCAAAATGTAAAATTAATAACAACTATTGATCCTAGCCTTATAGGTGGTTTTATTATCAAAATAGGTTCTAAAGTTATTGATACTAGCTTATCTGGTAAATTGAAGCAACTTGCTTTTTACCTAGAAACAAATTAATAAATATATATTTAATTATAATAATTCATCATATGGTAAATATTAGACCTGACGAAATTAGTAATATTATACGTCAACAAGTTGATAATTATGATCAAGAAATACAGATAACAAATGTTGGTACTGTATTACAAGTAGGAGATGGTATTGCACGTGTTTATGGCTTAGATGATGTAATGGCTGGGGAGTTATTACAATTTGAAGATAAAGAGCAAACAATAGGGATTGCATTAAATTTAGAAAGTGACAATGTTGGTATAGTTTTAATGGGAGATGGCCGTAATATATTAGAAGGTAGTTCAGTTAAGTCTACTGGACAAATTGCGCAAATTCCTGTTGGTGAAGAATTTCTTGGTCGAGTAGTAAATCCGTTAGCTAAGCCAATTGATGCTAAAGGTACACCAGCTGTTGCAGATACTCGTTTAATTGAATCATATGCGCCAGGGATTATTGGAAGACAATCAGTTTGTGAGCCTTTACAAACAGGGATTACTGCTATTGATTCTATGATACCAATTGGTAGAGGTCAGCGTGAATTAATTATTGGTGATAGACAAACTGGTAAAACAACAGTAGCTTTAGATACAATTATTAATCAAAAAGGACAGGATGTTATTTGTGTATACGTAGCAATTGGGCAAAAAGCTTCATCAGTTGCACAAGTAGTATCTACATTAGAAGAAAAAGGTGCTTTAGAATATACAATTATTGTTGCAGCAAATGCAGATGATCCAGCCACTTTACAGTATATTGCGCCTTATACGGGTGCAGCATTAGCTGAATATTTTATGTATAAAGGTAAAGCAACGTTAGTAATTTATGATGATTTAACAAAACAAGCTCAAGCATATCGTCAAATGTCTTTATTATTACGCCGTCCACCTGGTAGAGAAGCGTATCCTGGTGATGTTTTTTATCTACATTCTAGATTATTGGAAAGAGCTGCTAAATTAAATAAAGATTTAGGTGGTGGTAGTATGACAGCTTTACCAATTATTGAAACACAAGCAGGTGATGTGTCTGCCTATATACCTACAAATGTAATTTCTATTACTGATGGTCAAATTTTTTTATCAGGTGATTTATTTAATTCTGGTATTAGGCCAGCAATTAATGTAGGTATTTCTGTATCTAGAGTTGGTTCTGCTGCACAAATTAAAGCAATGAAACAAGTAGCTGGTAAATTAAAGTTAGAATTAGCACAGTTTGCTGAATTAGAAGCTTTTTCTCAATTTGCATCAGATCTAGATAAAGCTACTCAAAACCAATTAGCAAGGGGACAACGTTTAAGAGAGATTTTAAAACAAGCGCAAAATTCTCCTATTCCCGTAGAAGAACAAACAGCAATTATTTATACTGGAATAAATGGGTATTTGGATAATGTTGAACTCAATAAAGTTAAAGATTTCATTTTAGCTTTAAGAGATGATTTACGTAATTCAAAGCCACAATTTGGTGAAAGTATTCGTACTACTAAAAAATTAAATCCTGAAGCAGAAGAGATTCTTAAACAGGCAATAACAGATGTGACTCAAGCATTTTCTGTACAATAAAATGATAGATTCTTAATAGTAACAATTTAGTTTGGATAGTATAATGTATTTAGTATTAAATATACTATCCTGTTTTTTTATTTAATAAAATATTAATTTAGATATTGATATCCATATTTTTCAAGATTTATTGCTGTTTTATGGTCACCAGTATGTATAATTTTGCCATTTTGCATTATATGTACATAATCAGGTTTAATATAATCTAATAATCTTTGATAATGAGTAATTAAAATAATTGTATTATCTTGTGTTTTTAAAGAATTAATTTTATTTGATATTGTTTTAAGTGCATCTATATCAAGCCCAGAGTCTGTTTCATCTAGTATAGACAGTTGACTTTCTAGTAATGACATTTGTAAAATTTCATTCTTTTTTTTCTCACCTCCTGAAAAACCTTCATTTACATTTCTGCTTAAAAAAGCAGGATTCATATCAATTTCTTTTACTTTTCGCTCAATTAAATTTAAGAATGAAAGCGGATCTATTTCATGTTGATTATTAAATTTTCTTTTAGTATTATAAGCAATACGTAAAAAATCTATATTGCTTACTCCAGGTATTTCTACAGGATATTGAAAAGCTAAGAATATACCTCTATGTGCTCTTTCTTCTGGATCCATGTAAGTTATATCTTCGCCCTTAAAAATTATATGACCTTGATTAATTTTGTAAGCAGGATGTCCTGCTATTACTTTTGCTAGTGTACTTTTTCCACATCCATTCTTACCCATGATGGCATGTACTTCACCAGAATTTATAGATAGTTCTAAATTATTTATTATGTCAATATCATTTATTTGTACATTTAAATTTTTTATTTCTAACATTTTATTATTTATCATTATCTTGAGTTATTATTGTATATTTTAACCTATTGTCCCTTCTAACTTTAAATTTAATAAACGATCAGCTTCCATTGCAAATTCCATAGGTAGTTCATTTAATACTACTTGACAAAAGCCACTTATCATAAGACTAACTGCATTTTCTAAGCTCATGCCCCTTTGTAAAAAATAAAAGATTTGCTCTTCTCCTATTCTCGATGTTGAAGCTTCGTGTTCAATTTTTGAATATGGATTTTGTATTTGTATATACGGAAAAGTATTTGCTTTAGATGTACAATTTAATAATAATGAATCACATTGAGAGTAATTACGTGCGTATTTTGCTTTAGGACCAACTTTTACTAAACCTCTATAACTATTTATTGATTGTCCTGCTGAGATACCTTTTGAAATAATTTTACTCTTTGTATATTTTCCAATATGAATCATTTTACTACCTGTATCAGCTTGCTGATAATGATTAGTTAATGCTATAGAAGAGAATTCACCAATGGAATAATCTCCAACTAGAATACAACTTGGATATTTCCATGTAAGTGCTGATCCTGTTTCAACCTGTGTCCATAAAATTTTTGATTTGTTGCCTATACAAATTCCTCTTTTAGTAACGAAATTGTAAATACCACCTTCTCCATCTTCATTTCCTGCATACCAATTTTGAACAGTTGAATATTTTATAGTTGCATTTTCTAAAGCTATTAATTCTACAATTGCAGCATGTAATTGATTAGTATCAAATTGAGGAGCAGTACATCCTTCTAAATAGCTTACATAACTATTTTTGTCTGCGATAATTAATGTTCTTTCGAATTGCCCCGATTCTTTGTTATTGATACGAAAATAAGTAGATAACTCTAAAGGACAATGAGTATTTGGTGGAATATAACAAAATGAACCATCGCTAAAAGTTGCAGAGTTTAGTGCAGCAAAAAAATTATCACCTATAGGTACTACAGATCCTAAATATTTTTTTATTAAATCTGGATATTTTTGAATAGCTTCTGTAATAGAACAAAAGATAACACCTACCTCTGCCAATTCTTTCTTGAATGTTGTTGCTATAGAAGTACTATCAAAAACAGCATCAACAGCAACATTGCTTAATCTTTTTTGTTCTTGTAAAGATATACCTAATTTTTCAAAAGTTTTTAAAATTTCTGGGTCAACTTCATCTAAACTATTAATCTCTTTTTTATATTTAGGCTTAGAATAATAGATAATATTGTGATAGTCAATTGGATTATATTTTAGTTTACTCCATAATGGTTCGGTCATTTTAATCCATTGATTGTATGACTTAATACGAAAATCTTTCATATAGGCTGGTTCTTGTTTAGATACAGAAATTAATTGAACAATATCTAAAGTTAAACCTCTTGGAAATTTTTCTGAATCAACTTTAGTATGAAAACCATATTTATATGGTTGATTTATTATTTTATTTAAACTAACAGATGATTGATTATTTTGAGAACTATTGACCATAATAATATTAAGAATTGTTTTTCATTATAATTGATAGCTTTTTTATATATTTCATTTTATCATAATCATAATTATGTCAATCAATGTAAATATATATAATTATATCAAAGATTAATAAGATAAAAATTTTGAATGATAAGTTCTCTACTATATAATATTGATGTAATATTTTTTATATAATATATAATACTGGTAATAAACGATTTAAGTAAATAAATTGATAATTTATATCGAGTTTCATGAATATTTATTTTTCGTATTTTAATACTTATATATTTATTTGTATATTCTTGTATAATAAGTTCTAAAAACTGGGATGTTAAAGAACATATAAATAGAAAGTATTGACAATAAATATTTGATACTAATTTAGTAATACTAATTTTATTTAAAAATAATAATATCAAATTTTCAAATTTTGTTGTTAAAAATATTATTTGTAATACTATAAAATTAAGGGAAATGAAAAAAAAGATTCTGCTAATAAATTTAGGTATGAAGCAAGATTTATATTGAATAACAATTTGTTTTATTTTATCTATTTTAATCAAAAATTTAATTGGGTAAAATAAATGAAAGGAATTATATAATAAATATTGCTTACTAGATATATTATAGTAAAATAGAAATACAGAACAGAATAAAAAAATGGAATACATTAGTAACTGTTTAATTATATATAAAATAAAATAGTCATTAAGAGAAGTTATATAAAGAATATAAATACATATAAAGATAATAGTAAAAAGATAGATATAATTAGTAAAGGGAATAATAATTAAACATAGTAATAAAATTATAGTTTTATATTCTATTTTTATTAAGTGAATCCAAAGTATAGGAGAATACAAATATTTATTTGTAAAAGAAAGATTGGCTAAATGCATTTTATGTGTAATAATAAGATAGAAAGCAATAAATATGATATTTATATTATTATAATACTAGGGTAGATGGCGAAATTGGTATACGCATCACACTCAAAATGTGACAACTTTAGTTATGAGGGTTCAAGTCCCTCTCTACCTATATTTAATCATTATATTTTTTTTATCATAGGTTTTTATATTATATGAGTTTATTAATTTTAGGTGGTACAGGAACTTTAGGCAGACAAATAGTAAGAAGAGCTTTAAATGAAGGATTTCAAGTAAGATGTTTTGTAAGAAATTTTCGCAAAGCAGCTTTTTTGAAAGAATGGGGAGCAGAATTAATCTATGGTGACTTGAAATTACCAGAAACCATTCCTCTAACTTTATATGGAATAACGGCTATTATTGATGCATCTACAGCAAGGCCTTCTGATTTATATAATGCTAGGCAAATAGATCTAAAAGGTAAGTATATATTAATAGAAGCAGCCAAACGAGCTAATATTAAGCATTATATATTTTTTTCTATTTTAAATGCTCATAAGTATCCGTCAATACCTTTAATGAAGCTGAAGCTTTGTATAGAATACAAATTGAGTCATTCAGGATTGAACTATACAATTTTTAATTTATCAGGTTTTTTTCAAGGTTTAATTACTCAGTATGCTTTACCAATTTTAGATAATAAATCAATTTGGATTACAGGAGAATCAACTTCTATAGCATACATAAATACTGAAGATGTCGCAAAATTAAGTATTAGAGGTTTGGCAATTATAAAAGCAAAAAATAGAATTTTAACTTTAGTTGGTGATAAATCTTGGACTTCTTTAGATATTATAAGATTATGTGAAAGAATTTCTGGTCAACGTTCTAATATTTCAAAAGTTCCTATTAATCTATTAACATTTCTTCGACAGATAACTCAACTTTTTCAGTGGACTTGGAATATTTCAGAAAGATTGGCTTTTGCTAAAATTTTATTTACAGGAGATAGTTTTAACGCTGATATGGAAGAAACTAAATCTGTTTTGAAAATAAAATTAAATGATATTGAATCACTAGAAATTTATTTTCAAGAATATTTTTCTAAGATTATGAAAAAGTTAAAAGAATTAAATTATAAAACTTTAGATTCAGGCAATAATTTTAATAACCTTAATTTTTAATGTATATAAAAATATTTTGTAATTTTAATTTGTAAATATATTTAATGAATTTATCTATTATTACTGCTCAAATTATCAATAAGCCTAAATTAGTTCACTTTAATAAGATTGATTTTGTTTATATGCTTGTTTGTATACCAAATGATATAAAGAAAATATCTTTCTGTGAAATTCAGATTTATGGGAAACTTAAAAAAGGTCAAGATTTTTTTAGTCTTTACAGAGAGAAAGATTTTATTATTATTACAGGATTTTTATATATAAAAAAAATACAAAAGCAAAATTTGCATAAGCAATATTCTTTAATATTAAAGTTTGAAGATATTCAATCATGTATTACAAGAAGTTTATAATTTATTTGTAATATAAAATTTGCATCAGTATTTTTTTTAGACATATTGATTTATAATATTAATTATTACTTTTTTAATTTTTAAGGAATATGTTTATGTTAACTTTAAAAATATTCGTTTATACAACGGTAATTTTTTTCATCTCATTATTTGTTTTTGGTTTCTTATCTAATGATCCTTCTAGAAATCCAAATAGAAAAGATTTAGAGTAATTAACTTTAACATAATAATACTGATACTAATAGCATTTCTTTTGCTATTAGTAATCCTTGCATTCTTTTACTTATATATCATTGCCTATAATTTTGATGTAAGAAGTAAATATAACAGCAATATACTTGTCATTTTTTTTTACCAAAATCTGGGAAATAAAAAAATTTGAATTGATTAAATGAAGATTTTCATAAAATGATATATTATTTTTTTTATACTTTATACTTAAATTACTATTTTTATTATTTTTAAAATCATATTTAAATTTTTTGTTATCATAGTTTTTATAAATATTATTTAAAGTATTTTGTGTTGAAATAAATAAACTAGATTTATTATTATAATATTGAATTATATTTTTTATGTTATTTGAAATATGATTATTATTTTGTTTTATATACTGTGTTTTTAAAAAAAAGTGATTAATATTACAATTAATATTTTGGTTATTTATATTATATACAGTTTGCTGATATTTCCAATGTCCATGAAGATAATTTAAGATTTTTTCATTGATCATATTATATATTTTTTATAAAGTTAATAATTAAATTGAAAGTTTATCAATAAGTAAAAAGAAGTTTTTTTTATAATTTGTTATATATTCTAGTCTTATATATGGTATTTGTTTGATAGGAAGTTTAATTTGTATACCACATCCATATATTATATATTTATTTTTTCTTAAAATTATAGGATTACTTTTTAGATTATAGTGAATAGCTTGTTTATGATGATAGATAGCTTTTTTTAAATTAATATTACTATGTATAAAAATATAAGTTGTAACATATTTATTAGAATAAGTTTTATATTGTAAATTTAATAAAAAATATGGTTTTTGTATTTGATGTTTATATCTAATTGACTTTTTAAGTAATTTTTGTAAAAAAAATAAACGTTTAATAAATTCATTATGTATATTATACTTTATATAAATAAGTAAATATTGGTTATATGTTTTTATGAGTTTTATTTTGATAAAGTAATGTAAATAAAAATTCAAGTAATATTCATGAGGCTTATCTATAGACATTTTTGTAAATGCTTGTTTTTTTATATCAAGAAGTAAATAATAATTAATTTTTAAAAGAATTTGCTGAATTATATAATTATTAGATATTTTCATTTTCAATTTTGTAATTAAATTATAAAATATTAGTTTAGAGTAAATTGTTTGGATAGATTTATACAATAAATTTACTTGATTTATTTTATAATTATATGCATGAATATATGCTTTATTATACTGATAAAGTAAATTTTTAAGTAAATGTTCAATTACTATATATTGGCATATTTTATATTTATTTTTAATTTCTGAATATAAAATATTTGCTAAATAATTTTTTTCATAAAAATTATTTATATTATAATTATATTGCTCTAAACTAGAGTAATAATAAGCTGATTTTGGATTAATATATTTCTTTATGTAAGAAAAATGAAAATTTAAATTAAATAATATATATTTATATAAATTTAAATATGGATATTCTATATATAAATCCAATAAAAAATTTTTTCTATATATAAAATTTATAATATTAAAATTATATATAAAATAATTATGTAAAAACAAATGAATCAATTTGAAAAACGAAGTATAATTAAATGAAATATATAATTTTTCATATAATAATGAATTTTTATTAAAAAAACGAAAAAAATTCATGTATTTGTTTGTTAATAATGAAGTATAATTATCATTTAAATTATGGAATTGATAATTTGATTGAGTGATATATCTATTATTAATATGATACTTAATAAGTAATATTATTCCATTTTTTTGGTGTTTAACAATATATTTAATATTATTTATAGAATATTTTTTTTTAACTAATTTAATTATCTTTTCTAAGATGATTTTATTTAAAACTTTTCCTTCAATAGTAGAAAATTCTTTTTTTATTAATTGATGAAAATATTTATCTGTTTTTTTTAAATGATTTATTGTGGAATCACACAAAATTCTAGTTACAAGAATTTTTCCTTCATTAATTTTAATATTGATATTATGAATATTTTTATCTTCTATTAAATGAATTGTTATCCATTCAAAACCTCTTATTTTATACCATAAATTAATTTGTTTCAAAATATAACTAATAGTGTGATAATTTTTAGGTAATCCAAATTGTTTTTGAAATAAATTTTTTAGTTTTTCAGACGAAATAATTAATTTATTGTGATTATATATTTTAATTCTTTTAATTAAAGGATTGAAAGTAAGATCTAAAGTTATATATTTTTTTTTATGTATTAATGTATTAATATAATTTATTGAATTAATAAATCCTAATGATTGTAAATAATTTGAATAATGTTGATAAAAAGAATGTTTTGTATTTTGAAAATGATAATCTTGAATATAAAGATTTAATTGTTGTATAAATGATTTAGTTACGATATAAGAATTGGTTTTTAGTATAGAAATTCGTTGAATTATATGATATTTATTAGAATTTTCTATTCTTAATAAGATATTTACATTGAATCCTAAATGTGAGTAATAATTATAAAAGAATTTATCATAATTAATAAATGCTAATAATAAATAAATATATAAAATTTTTATACTAACTTGCCATAATTTATATATACTAAAAAAAGTATGTTGAATACTAATTAAAATTATGTGAATTGATTTCATTAATTAAATTAAAAATAACTGTATACTTAGCAATACTATATAATATATTTTGATTTATTATATACAAAATATTGAATAAAAAATTGTTTAATTTGTAGCATGAAATATTGGAATTTAAAAAAAATTAATCAATTAACATTAGATAAAACAGGTATTATTCCTAGATCTATTAGTAAGATATTTGAACGATTCAAGAAAGAACTAAATCCAAATTCAGAATTAGATGCAATTGAAGAATTTAAAATAGCTAAATATCAAACAGTAACTTCAATTAAGTATGTTATTTTCTTATTAACTATGCCTATTTTAATTAATCAATTATCTAAAAGTTTTATTGTTGGACCATTAGTAGATTATTTTTGGAATAAAAATAATCATGAAATTTTTATTAATAAATCTCAAGAAGAAAGAGCTTTTGCTGAGTTAGAGCGTTTTGAAGAAGAATTACATTTTGATATGTTAATTGGTAAATTAAGTAATTTATCTTCTGCTCATATAAATAAAAAAATTTCAATGAAGGCATTAGATTTAGCCATAGCATATACAATAGAAAGTTCTAATGCAATTAAAAATATAGTGTCTGATTTATTCTCGGTTACTGTGTTTATTGCAATTATTATATTTACAAAAAGGCAATTTTCAATTTTAAAATCATTTATTAATGAATTAATTTATGGCTTAAGTGATACAGCAAAGGCTTTTTTAATTATTTTATTTACAGATATGTTTGTTGGTTTCCATTCACCTCATGGATGGGAAATAATTATTGAAACAATTTTAAGGCATTTTGGTTTACCTGAAAGTAGAGAATTTATCTTTATTTTTATTTCCACTTTTCCAGTCATATTAGATACAATTTTTAAATACTGGATTTTTAGATATTTAAATAGAATTTCACCTTCAGCTGTAGCCACATATCATAATATGAATGAATAAAATATATTGATTTTACATGTATTTCATTATATAATTATGTTATTAAGCATCTGTGGCCGAGAGGCCGAAGGCAGCGGACTCATGTGCGACCCGTTTTTTAGGTGTTAAAGGTTGATAATCGTAATCTTTAGCTAACTAAAAACTAAGTATTTATTTAGTAAACTATATTTTCTTTGTTAGTTTTAAATCTAACTATTCTGAATCATGAATAAACTCTTTTAGTTAATTTAAATATATACAAGCCTTACTTATATTTAAATAAAGCAGACTAATTGGAAAATTGATATGACTAGGAAAACAAACCTTCGTATGACGTACTAATTTATTTAATATTTTATACTTTTAAGATATAAAATAGTGTAATCCTTAAGCTTAATTATTATGAGTTAATTTAAGTATGATTCTTTTTAGTGATTCTTAGTATATAGAATGGAGTTTAAGTCAATTTATTTATAGAAAGTATGGAACGGAGTAACTAAGCAATAGATAATCAATTAGTTTAATTATCTTAAAATTTAAAAAAAATAATGAAGGCACTAAATATTTTGCTTAGAAAGAAGTAATAAAAAATATTATTAAAAAAAATATAGACGTATTACACCTAATTAATCAAGTAATTATATGTTTCAATCTTATTATTTAAATATTGATTCATCTTGGAAGCATTTTCCATGGAAAAAGATTAGTACACGTGTAGTATTATTACAAAAAAAGATATTTGAAGCAGCGAGAAAAAATAATAAGCTACAAATTTATAAAATACAAAATTATTTATTAAATTGTAATGAAGCAAAAATTTTTGCTATTGAAAATATAATAAATTCAATAAATAATTATTATGATTTTTATAATGAAGAGAAATATATTTGTTCAGATGAAGAGAAATTTATTATATTCAAATATATTTTTTCGATTTATTCACAAGTCAAAATTTTAAAAAGTAAAGTTTTAATTATTATTGAAAAAATTAAACAATATTTGATTTATTTATGTCTTCAACCTGAATGGCAAGCAAGATTTAATTATAATATAGTTTTACAAAATAAATATTTTACAAGAAACCCAATATCTAATTTTTATTTAATTGAAGTATGTAATATTAATATAAAATATTATTCTAATTTTAATTTTAATCATTTAATTGATAAATTAAAATCACTTCCTTATATTCAAAAACATATCCAGTTTTGGTTTCAAAATAGATATTTCACAAAAAAAAAATCATTTTGTTTATTATCTAACTTATTAAAAAAAATTTGGTTATTAGGATTAGATTGGTATAAGTTTGTAAATATAAATTTTAATAATAAATATATTAATAAAAAAATAGACTCTAAATATTTAGATAACTATTTTTTTAATCATGAGATAGATAATATTTGTAATATAATACACTATATTAAATCAAAATTATTTCAAAAAAATGATATTAATCAATGGAAATTTAATAAAAGTATTAAATATTTTATAATAATTAATTATATTATAAATTATTTCAAAAAATCCATTATAGTTTATAGTTATCATTTATATTACAAATTAATAAAAAAAATATTTTTAGCAATAAATATCATAATTTATTATTTAAAGTTAAAAAAGAACTCAATTTATGCCACTTTACATAAATCAAATTTAAATATATATATATTCATATATCAACAAATATTATTAATACTTGAATATAATTACTTATATAAAGTTAATAGGTAGTAGCCGTATGAAGTGAAAATTTCATGTACGGTTTTGAATAAGAGACTTTTTAACTAAGAAGTCGACTTTAATAATCCGCCATCCTTAAAGGACGTCGCTGGTTCGAATCCAGCCAGATGCATTTAATACAAATTTATTGAAGCGGGTAGCGGGAATCGAACCCGCATCATTAGCTTGGAAGGCTAAGGTTTTACCACTAAACTATACCCGCAAGTACTCAACATTAACTATAGCATAAAAAAATAAAAAATAAAAAGATATAATTTACAAATTTATAAAATTCTTAATCTAAGCCTTCAATTACAACTCCTAGAAATTTAGCTAAGTAACTAGCCTTTTCTTCTATTTCAGACAATAGTAATGGTTGTCCAACATTTGTTAATGGTATTTCTCTTAAATCTTTTGTTTTAAGATATATTTCTCTTTTTGGAGAAATTCCATCATTAATATTTACTTTAATAGATTGCACTTCTTTAATTGTATATTCAAGTTTTAAAATTCTATTTTTACCAGGAAATCCTTGTCTAAAAATTGTAATTAACCCTTTATCATTATTAAATTCATTATAACCAGCACCTACATTCCACAAAATGGTTAACCATAAAAAACCACTAACTAATATACCAATTGTTCCATAGAATGTCATAATTATACCTTGTGGAAAGAACATTAATTGATTAGAGCTTGTAAATGGTATTAACTTAATTTGTAAATAACTTGATATACCAACTAAAAAAAAACCTAATCCTCCAATAAAAATTATTGTAGCCCACCAATAATTACTTAATCTTCGGGAACCAATAATAATATCCTTTTTTATATTTGACATGTAAAATTTATATAAAGTATTTATCTATATAATACAGTTAATAGATATTATTATATAATATATCCAGAAAAGTTGCACGAATCTGGATATATTATACAAACTAAATTAATTTAATAGCTTGTAAACCAAAATATAGACTTAAAGCTAAGCCCATGAATATACCAATAAATAAGATATAACTAAAAAATATAGACATAGTATTTTAATTCCTTTATTTTAAATATTTTATTATTATTTTATACTAATATATAATGAATAAATACTTAATATTTATAGTTAATAATTTAAGTTTCTGATATTATATTAAATATATGTTTAATTATATTATTTCTGGGTAACAGATTATGAAAGATTTTATTCAACCGTATAACAACGACCCTTTTGTTGGAAATTTATCTACTCCAATCAGTACTTCTAGTTTTACAAAAAATTTGTTAAGTAATTTACCGGCTTACAGAAGAGGTTTATCACCCTTATTAAGAGGTCTAGAAATTGGCATGGCACATGGATACTTCTTAGTTGGTCCTTTTGATAAGCTAGGACCTTTAAGAAATACTGATGTTGCTTTATTATCAGGATTTTTATCTGCTGTTGGATTAATTATTATTTTAACAACATGTTTATCAATGTATGGTAGTGTATCTTTTGATAAAGATGATTCTAAAGATTTATTACAGACATCTGAAGGATGGGGTCAATTTACAGGAGGGTTTTTAGTTGGTTCAGTTGGTGGAGCAGGCTTCGCATATCTTTTATTAGCAAATATTCCTGCATTACAAAGTGTAGGTTTGAGTTTATTATAGTTTTCACAATTAAGAGCTAGTAAAGGGACTTGAACCCATAACCTGCTGATTACAAATCAGCTGCTCTACCAATTGAGCTATACTAGCGAATAAATTATAAAGCACTTTAAAAAGTGCTTTAAACATTTTATTGTATTTCTTCTTTATTTTGTACAGTATTAATATTACATTCTATATAATAATGTATTGTTTGATCTAAACATGCTGAAGACCAACCAATTGGTATTTCGTGCATGAAATCATTAATTTCATTATCATTTACTTGGTCATAATTATTATTTATATTATATAATTCTGAAAATTGCATATTATATTCTCCCAAAACGCTTTTAATAAAAAAATATATTAAACTATATATACTAAATAATATCATATATTATCTAGATTGTCACTAATAATTAAGAAGAAAAACAAGATTTTTTATTAGTTTAATTGATTTTTATGTAATGTTTTCAAAGCTTTTGTTGATATTTTTATTTTTATCCAACGTTTTAGAGTATTAGACCATATTTTTTTGATCTGTAAATTAACATTTTGGATTTTTTTAGTTCTGACATGTGAATGTGACACATTATAGCCATTATTTGCTTTCTTTTTTGATATTTGACATACTCTAGACATATAAGTTTTATAATTTTAGTTTTGTATATATTTAATTAATGCTTCTAATAAAGTTGACTTAGGTACAGCTCCAACAAAAGTATCAATTCTTTTACCTCCTATGAAAATCATAACTGTCGGAATACTTCGTATGCCGTAGTGAGTTGCAGTTGTAGGATTCTCATCTGTATTAATTGTAACAACTTTTAGACTATCTTGATATTGATCTGCTATTTCACTAATTACAGGTGCAATCATTCGGCAAGGACCACACCATGGCGCCCAAAAATCAACTAATACTGGAGAATTAGATTGTAATACATCTTTATTAAAAGAAGAGTCAGTTACGTTTAATATTCCCAAGATTAATAATTCCACTTACTTTTCCTTGCTGGATAAAGCTTAACATAAAAATAGTATAAAAATATATTGACTCTTAAAAGTTATTTTTGTTTTCTTATTTGGTTATTAGAAAAAATTATCATAATAATAAATAATATTGCCATTACTTGATAGATATATAATGATAGATTAAAATATAAGGTTAGTGAAATTTAATGTCGTATTTTTTATAATTGATCTACTAAAAATTAAATAAAGTGGTCATTATAATAATATAGCTAACTTAAAAAGTAATGATACTGCCTTACATTCAAGGAGGAATAAATGTCTAAATCTGTAGAAGAACGGACAAGAATTAAAAATGAGCGTTACGAGTCTGGTGTAATCCCTTATGCTAAAATGGGTTATTGGGATCCAGAATATGCAGTTAAAGAAACTGATATCTTAGCACTATTTCGTGTAAGTCCACAACCAGGTGTAGATCCAATAGAAGCTTCTGCTGCCGTAGCTGGGGAATCATCTACTGCAACTTGGACTGTTGTATGGACAGATTTATTAACAGCATGTGATTTATATAGAGCTAAAGCATATAAAGTTGATGCTGTTCCAAATACAACTGATCAATACTTTGCTTATATTGCTTACGATATTGACTTATTTGAAGAAGGTTCAATTGCAAACTTAACAGCTTCAATTATTGGTAACGTATTTGGTTTTAAAGCAGTTAAAGCATTAAGACTAGAAGATATGCGTATTCCTGTAGCTTACTTAAAAACATTCCAAGGACCAGCTACTGGAATTATTGTAGAACGTGAACGTATGGACAAATTTGGTCGTCCATTTTTAGGTGCTACTGTTAAGCCTAAATTAGGTTTATCTGGTAAAAACTACGGAAGAGTAGTTTATGAAGGTCTAAAAGGTGGTTTAGATTTTCTAAAAGATGATGAAAATATTAACTCTCAACCATTCATGCGTTGGAAAGAGAGATTCTTATATTCTATGGAAGCTGTAAATCGTTCAATTGCTGCTACTGGTGAAGTAAAAGGACATTACATGAATGTTACAGCTGCAAATATGGAAGATATGTATGAAAGAGCTGAATTTGCAAAACAACTAGGTACAGTTATTATCATGATTGACTTAGTTATTGGTTATACAGCTATTCAAACTATGGGAATCTGGGCACGTAAAAATGATATGATCTTACATTTACACCGTGCAGGTAATTCAACTTATTCACGTCAAAAAATTCATGGTATGAATTTCCGTGTAATTTGCAAATGGATGCGTATGGCAGGTGTAGATCATATTCATGCTGGTACTGTTGTAGGTAAACTTGAAGGTGATCCATTAATGATTAGAGGCTTCTATAACACATTACTAGAAAGTCATTTAGCAATTGATTTACCTAAAGGTATCTTCTTTGAACAAGACTGGGCATCTTTACGTAAAGTTACTCCAGTTGCTTCTGGTGGTATCCATTGCGGTCAAATGCATCAATTATTAGATTATCTTGGTAACGATGTAGTACTTCAATTTGGTGGTGGTACAATTGGTCATCCAGATGGTATTCAGGCTGGTGCAACAGCAAATCGTGTAGCTTTAGAAGCTATGGTTATTGCGCGTAATGAAAAACGTAACTATGTACAAGAAGGTCCACAAATTTTACGTGATGCAGCAAAAACATGCGGTCCTTTACAAACAGCATTAGATTTATGGAAAGATATTACATTTAACTATACTTCTACAGATACAGCTGACTTCGTTGAAACTCCAACAGCTAACGTTTAGAAGACTACCTGTCTTTTATATCACTTATCTATATTTTGCGTAAGCTTAGTCAATCAAAACATATTAAAACATTAATAATTGTTTAATCACCATAAGGAGTATACACTAGTGAGATTAACACAAGGAACTTTTTCCTTTTTACCAGATTTAACTGACGAACAAATTAAAAAACAAATTGAATATGCCATTTCAGAAGGTTGGGCAATCAATATAGAATATACTGAAGATCCACATCCAAGAAATAATTACTGGGAATTATGGGGTTTACCTCTATTTGATATTAAAGATGTTGCAACAGTTATGTTTGAAGTAACTAACTGTCGTAAAGCACATTCGAGCTTATATATTAAAATTAATGCTTTTGATAACACTAGAGGTGTTGAAAGTTGTGTTCTTTCATTTTTAATCAATAGACCTGCTCATGAACCAGGTTTTGAATTAATTAGATCAGAAGATATCGGAAGAAATCAAAAATATAGCTTCCGTAGTTATGCAACTTCTAAGCCGGAAGGTTCTCGCTATTAATTTAATTAAATCATAAATAATATAATAACAAAGAGAGAAATATTCTCTCTTTTTTTCTTAAATTAATAGTAATTATATAATTATAACAATACAATATTATTTTAACTTTTTTATATATGCACACAAATTTCCCTGATGACACTCTAGTTAATTTACAAGAAGAATATGATAAAACACAGATTCAAGAAGTTATTGATGAACTTGAGCAAGAATTAATTGGTTTAAAACCAGTTAAAACAAGAATCAAAGAAATAGCTGCTCTTTTATTAATTGATAAACTAAGAAATAATTTAAATTTAGTATCTGGCAGTCCAGGATTACATATGTCTTTTACAGGAAGCCCTGGAACAGGAAAAACAACCGTTGCATTAAAAATGGCAGATATTTTAAATAAACTAGGATACATTAGAAAAGGTCATCTTATGACAGTGACAAGAGATGACTTAGTTGGTCAATATATTGGTCATACAGCACCTAAAACAAAAGAAGTACTTAAACAAGCAATGGGTGGAGTTCTGTTCATTGATGAAGCTTATTATTTATACAAGCCAGATAATGAAAGAGATTATGGTGCTGAAGCAATTGAGATTCTATTACAGGTGATGGAAAATCAAAGAGATGATTTAGTTGTTATTTTTGCAGGGTATAAAGAAAAGATGGATAAATTCTATGAATCCAATCCAGGTTTATCTTCACGAGTAACTAACCATGTTGACTTTCCTGACTATACACCAGAAGAACTTTTACAAATTGCAAAATTAATGCTTGAAGAACAACAATATAAATTTGCACCAGATGCCGATCAAGTACTACTAGAATATGCAGAAAGAAGAATGAAGCAACCACATTTCGCTAATGCTCGTAGTATACGTAATGCTATTGATAGAGCAAGAATGAGACAAGCTAATCGTATTTTTATTAGTGGAGATAAAATTTTAACAAAAAGTGATTTAGTAACTATTCAATCAGAAGATATTCTAAAAAGTAGATTATTTACACAATAATATAATTTTTGTATACAAAATTATTGACAAGTTATAATAATTTTAGATACATTATTTTATATAGTTTTTATTTTAATAGTAGGCGGTATGGCCAAGTGGTAAGGCAGAGGATTGCAAATCCTTTATCCCCAGTTCAAATCTGGGTGCCGCCTAAAATTAAAAAAATTAGGGGATGTGATGGAATGGTAGACATAACAGACTTAAAATCTGTTGATTTTTTATAATCGTGAGGGTTCAAGTCCCTCCATCCCCATATAAATTAATTTATAAAACATTTTAATATCATGTGTATATGTATCAATTGCAAACATCTTCATTATTGTAAAACCTATTTTTTTATTGAAATACAACATAGTATTAATAAGCAAAATCATATTTCAAAATTCATACCTATTAATACACTTATGCAAGTAAATATAAAAACATATAATAATAAATATACTTTAGACTGGGATTTAATTGAATGCTTATCTTTTGTAGAATATCCCGGTTCTTGGCTAATCATTTAAAAAAATAAAATTTTATAAATAAGAAGAATAATTTTTATGCTGATCAATATCATGTCTTAAGATTTCAGTATTAATATTAGATTCACGAATTAAGGCAATTTTTCCTGTTCTAGCTATTTCGATTATTCCATATTGTCTTAATAGCTGTTCTATTGCAACCATTTTACCTGGATCACCAGTTATTTCAATGATTAAATATTGATGAGAAATATCAACTACCTTTGCACGAAATATATTGGCTATATCTAAAATTAAAGAACGATTTTCAGGTAATGCTTGTACTTTAATTAAGACTAATTCCCTCTCTACACAAGGTATATTCGTAACATCTTGAACTTTCAAAATATTAACCAATTTATATAATTGTTTTGTTAATTGTTCAATTGTTCTATTATCTCCATTTACAGTCATTATTATTCTTGACACATCTTGCTTTTCAGCTGGTCCAACAGCTAAACTTTCAATATTAAAGCCACGCCTTGCGAATAAACCAGATATTCTTGATAGAACACCTGATTCATCTTGAACTAAAACAGATAAAGTATGTTTCATTATAATATAGTTTCTAGATTAGAGTTTTTTTCTAATAATATAATACTTTATAAGTATTTACCAATATTTTTTAATAGATTAATATATTTATATCATGATGAACTTAAGTTACATAAAAGACATAAATTGAAAAAACAATATAATAATCAACCAATTATTAACGAAAGAATTAAATATCCGAAAGTAAGACTTATAGATGTATTAGGTTCTCAATTAGGCATCTTTTCTTCAGATGAAGCATTTGAAATAGCAATAAAAGAAGGCTTAGATCTAGTTGTAATTAGTGATAAATCAGATCCACCAGTATGTCGAATAGTAGATTATGGTAAATATAAATTTACACAGGAAAAAAAAGCAAAAGAAGCGAAAAAAAAGCAACACAATGCTTCATTAAAAGAAGTTAAAATGAGATATAAAATAGAAGAACATGATTATAATGTACGAATAAATCAAGCCTTACGCTTTTTACAAGCAGGCGATAAAGTGAAAGTAACAGTAATCTTTAGAGGAAGAGAAATTCAGCATACTAATTTAGCAATTGAATTATTAAATAAAATGGCAGCTGACTTAAATAAGGTTGCTGATATTCAACAAGAGCCTTCTAGAGATGGAAAAAATATGATCATGATTTTATCTCCTCAAAAATAATTCACAGATTTATTTATTTATATATATTTTTGCTAAAATATATTCATTATGTTTAAATGTACATAAGTCAATAATATTATTTTTTTTGATAAGGAAACTAAATATGGCTCGCTATAGAGGAGCAAGATTACGAATTTGTAGAAGACTAGGTGATTTACCAGGATTAACAAGAAAAAAAACAAATAAGCAAACACCCGCTGGTGAGCATGGTAAACAAGCCAAAAAACCATCAGAGTATACATTAAGATTAGAAGAAAAACAAAAACTACGATTTAATTACGGCTTGAATGAAAGACAATTATTGAAAAATATTAAAATAGCCAAAAAAGTTCAAGGATCTACTGGCTTAGTATTACTACAAATTTTAGAAATGAGACTTGATAATACTATATTTCGTTTAGGTTTATCTCCTACAATACCAGCTGCAAGACAATTAGTAAATCATGGGCATATTCTAGTTAACAATAAAGTTACATCTATTTGTAGTTATCAATGCAAGCCTGGTGATATTATTACAATTAAAAATAAAACAGCCTCTATTACATTGGTAAAACAATACATGAATTTTCCAGGATTAGCAAATATACCAAATCATTTAGAACTAAATAAAGAAGCAATATCTGGTAAAGTTAATGGAATAGTGGAAAGAGAGTGGATTGCATTGCAAATAAATGAACTTTTAGTAGTTGAATATTATTCTAGAAAATAACTTTACAATACTTACTTTTAACAATTTTAATTATATAATTAAAAATTTGTTGGTTGTCTGCTTGTTAAAGACCAAAGCATTCTTTGACTAATTAATTTTAAAGATGAATAATTATTCATTAATCTTTGAATCCAATTAATTTTTATATTTAATTGTATTTTGTTTTTAACATATAAATAAGATTCAATAGAGGGAACAAATAAAATTGTTTCTGTATCTATTTGAGGATTGAATTCACATTGTTTTATAAAACTTTCTAAATTATAAGTCGTTAACTTGGGCTTAATAGGCAAATCATATATGAACATTTGTTGCCTAAATTTTTGCCATGCTAGCATTGCAGTTTTATAATTCATAAAAACTGCTTTATAATCTAATTGTTGATTTAACTTCTTATATGGATAAGTATATTTAATGAACTCTATTTTTTTAGTTTTGTTATTAATAGCTAGTATTGGTTCAATAAAATAAATTGGCTGACCTTGAAAAGCATTTTTAGTGCAATGCTGATTAGAATGTATTTTTATATGATTATAATATTGATATTTAGATACAAACTGTCCTAATTCAACTAAATCAGGTATTAATCTAAATTCTATATAATTAAACTTTGAACGCACTAATTTATAATACAACTGTAACTTTGTTGCAAAAATTTTCAAATTTTTCGATTCATTAGAACTTTTATATTTATGCTGTATATATTCCTTATACTCTTCAGCATCTTTAGAACTAATAAAAAATAAGCCTTGATAATTAACTTTATTGCTATCTATATTTAAAAAATATTTAGAATACCACTGATATATATAATCTAATATATTTTTCTTGATTAAAATTTCATCAGAAGATTCTGAAAGAATAATTTGATTAAAATTATTAATAACAGAAAATAAAGGTAATTGATTTTTTGATAGGTTTTTTAAAATATTTTGCTGAAGCTTATTAGGAAATCTACGATTTGTACATAAAGAAGCTAAATAAGATTCCTTATTTGGCCAAGATAAATTTAATCCTTTTTTCCATACATATTTTAAAGATGTAACATTATTAGTTTTTAAAGTTTGTGTATCTAAATTGTTAAAAGTAATTTTAATTCTACCACTAATCAAACCTTTACTAAACTCAGCAAGAAAATTCTTATATTCTTGTGAGTTAATAGATAAGCCATGGACCTTTAATTTATCAATATATGATTCTGATAAGGGATTAGATATTGAAAGAAAAATTGTTTCTTGCCAAAATTGATTCATAAACTTAATAAAAAAATTACGCGAAATCAATCGATAATTATATCTATTAGATGTATGTAAAATAGAATTAGCTAAGAAATTTTGCTTATTATATGCTTTTGATACATATGTACTTTGCTTTTTTTCAACATATAAAAAATTACGTCTGTCAACTAACTTAAGATAATAATTATCCTCTTTGTGATTATTTAATAATGAGCTATCGTGAATCAAATAATTGTCAAAAACTCTTTGAATTAAAATTTTGTTAAATAAAATCATGAAATTTTCTCATGAATAAATAATAATTACGTAAATTAATAATAAATCGAATAAAAATCTATCTATTTATTATTTATAATAAAAAGTACATGGAACTGGTGGGATTTGAACCCACGTCCATATTTATACTATACACTAAGTTGCTATATTAGTTAAAAAATTTTATAACAATAAAAGGGTATACTTAAGAAATACTTTAATAAATTTTTACTTATCTTAAACAGAAACTATAGATTCTATATAAGTTTAAGAGCACCTAGATAAGTAAGAACAAATAATTTTCTAGGACTATAATTATTTGAAAAACTAACAAATCATTGAAAAAAAGATTTAAGCTATTACAAGATTTTTAGATAAAGGCTGAATATTATGTTTTGCATTTATTAAGAAATAAATTATACATTAACAAGTAAAGCTTTCCCTCTATATCTTAATAATATAAATAAATATGTAGAAACCTGACAGTCCCTTTTTACTATATACTTATATATCATTCAATATATTATATATGATTATAAATCATTAAAACAACTAGTTCTTGTAAATACTTTAGAATTAATGAGCAAGGAAGGATTTGAACCTTCGACCACCAGAATCGGAATCTGGAACTCTATCCACTGAGTTACATGCCCTATATATAATCTTAATATACATTATATCTTGAGTTACTATTCTTGTATATAAATTTGATTAAAAATTAAAGCTATTTCTGCTTTATACAATTCCTTACCTAAATATAACAAATGTTCTATAGAAGATATCGAAAAACATTCATGCAAAGACAAAAGCTTTATAAGACTATTTGCAGAATAAGCAGTAAAACAAGTAGGATATAAATTAATACAACATTGATTACTAGAATTAAATTGATCCTTTCTTACTACAAAATATATTGCTATCTTTTTATGAAACACTACTCTAATTAAACAATAAAATAAATCCATATAATTTAATTTTATTAAAATATTAATATTTATATTGATTATATATTACAGTATTTATAATCAAATAAATGCCATATAACATAATAAATAGTTCATTATATACTTATAGAATATTTATATTCAAATTGGAGATTGAAAATATGAAAGATGCTATAACAAGTATTCTAAATCAATATGACTTAACTGGAAAATATTTAGATAATCAAGCTATGTCTAACTTAAATTTGTATTTTTCCACTGCATTACAAAGAATACAAAGTATTGAAGTTATTAATAGTCAATCATCAAAAATTATTCGTGAAACAGCAGCAAGATTATATGAAGAACAACCAGAATTACTAAGACCAGGAGGAAATTCCTATACAACTCGACGATATGCTGCTTGTCTAAGAGATATTGAATATTATTTAAGATACGCTAGCTATGCATTAATAGCTGGTAATGTAGATATATTAAATGAGAGAGTTTTAGATGGATTAAGAGATACTTATAATTCACTAAATGTACCTATATCTCCAACAATTAGAAGTATAAAAATTTTAGAAGAAGTAATACAAAACGAAATAAATCAAGATACCAAAATTAATTCAAGTATTAAAATAGTTAATGAGCCATTTGAACATATGATTGATAGTTTAAGTGAGCAAGATTTATAAAAAAAGATATATCTACCTAGTACATAAGTATTTAGGTAGATTAATATATTAAATATTATCTTTATAACTTATCATGCTTAAATTTATTCAACAAATTCTTACTTATAAATTCAATGATTTAAGTATACAATTAGTTAGCCTACTACTTGGATTTTACCTTTCTACAATCTTATCAACCATTCCTGCGCAAACAGGTGACTGGAGTATCATTAGTGCATCCATTATTGTTACCTCTAATGAAATAATAAGTCGATTTATTTACAAAAATAATAAGCAAGCTAAATTTATTACAATTTATTTAATTAACTCAATAAAAATTGGTATTATATACGGATTATTTGTAGATGCATTTAAGTTAGGTAGTTAAATTTATAAATCAAAAAATATATTTTAATTATAAATTAACATAAAATAATTAAATTGAGATATCTAATACCATATTTAAAAATAATGCTGGATCCCCAGCCTTAGGTTCTTGCTCTTGGGGTCTAAATTTGCGGACAGAACCTGGCCACATTAACTGAGGCATACCTTGTTTATATAAGAAATCTTGGCTCATACGAGGAGTTTTTAAATTAAAAGGAATTTCTCCTTTACTCCTTTGTGCAATAATACGTCTTCTTTGATACGGTACTGTATTATCTCCAAAATTTTCTGCATATTCATCACTATTTAAAAGCATATCTATGAATACTTCTAAACCGCGTGATCCAATAATGACAGCAAATGCAAGTTTCTCTCTTTCATTATAAATATCACGACCCAAAACTCTTTGCACACACATTTCTGCAAAACGATAATTATTATTAGAATCATAATTCAACATACGAAATGATTCAGATAATAATAAGTGCTTAATAAAATCTTTTATTTTTATTTGATTAAATCGTAATTGAGATTCTAAACAAGGATCGTTATTACTACTGAATATTTGATGCTCACTAAATATTTGGCGGTAAGCAGCCCAAATAATTTCATCCATTTCTAATGATGTTGGTAAATTATCAGTTGTATATATTTTAGGCTGTTCTTCACCTGGTAAAAACTCGAAACCGTTAACCCTTTGGTTTTGAGTAGATAAAGAATAATTTAAAATTGGAATAGACATGGTAAGTCTCCAGATTTATATTAAGATAATATTATAAAAAAAGATTCATATATATAGTATATTATATTAATATATATTCTTATTTGTATATGTTACAAATCAGTATTGAAAATATAAATACTTTTAAGTATCAATTATTATCAAAATTCAAATTATACGATTAAATTACCAATATTACATAGTAATAAAGATTCAAATAATGTAATTTTTACTAAAATGAGCAATGTTAATAAATTAACACTTGAACAAGAATTTAAATTAACACAGTATAAAAGAAAAATTAAAAAACTAAATAATAAATATTTAAAAAAACATTTAATAGACCTCTTAAAATTAATGATGGTTAAGGACAATTTAATTAAATATTTTATTAGAAATGAAATAAGCTAAAGAATATTAAATAATATTAATTTGTTACTAATTAATCCAATAAATCATATATATTATAAACGATACTAATACATCGGCTTGTACAAAATATTGACAGCTGAAACAGCTAAGTCCTTTAAAATAATAAACATTAAGGAGAGCTCAATGCTTGATGCATTTTCTAGAGTTGTAGTAAATTCAGACGCTAAAGCTGCTTACGTAACTGGTAGTGATTTACAAGCTCTTAAAACATTTATCGCAGACGGTAACAAACGTTTAGATTCAGTAAATTACATCGTTTCTAATGCTAGTTGTATCGTATCAGATGCAGTTTCTGGTATGATTTGTGAAAACCCAGGATTAATTGCTCCAGGTGGTAATTGCTACACTAACCGTCGTATGGCTGCTTGCTTACGTGATGGTGAAATTATCTTACGTTATGTTTCTTATGCTCTTCTTGCAGGAGATGGTTCTGTATTAGAAGATCGTTGTCTAAACGGATTAAAAGAAACTTATATCGCTCTTGGTGTACCAACAAATTCTACTACAAGAGCTGTTAACATAATGAAGGCTGCTGCTGTTGCATTTATTTCTAATACAGCTTCACAACGTAAAATGGAAGTTGCTCCAGGTGATTGTTCTGCTTTATCATCAGAAGTAGCAGGCTATTGCGATAGAGTTGCTGCAGCTATTAGTTAAAATATAAAAAATAATTATCCCTTAAGGAGATATATAATGAAATCAGTTATTACTACTACTATCAGCGCAGCTGATGCTGCTGGTCGTTTCCCTTCTAGCTCTGATTTAGAATCAGTACAAGGTAACATCCAACGTTCTGGTGCAAGATTAGAAGCAGCAGAAAAATTAGGTGGAAATCATGAAGCTGTTGTAAAAGAAGCTGGTGATGCTTGCTTTACTAAGTATCCATACTTAAAAACAGCTGGTGAAGCTGGTGATAGCCAAGAGAAAGTAAACAAATGCTATAGAGATCTTGATCATTACATGCGTTTAGTTAACTATACTCTTGTAGTTGGCGGTACTGGTCCTCTTGATGAATGGGGTATTGCAGGTGCTCGTGAAGTATACCGTGCTTTAAATCTTCCTGCATCAGCATATATTGCAGCATTTGTTCATACTAGAGACAGACTATGTTGTCCTCGTGATATGAGTGCACAAGCAGGAGTAGAATTTGAATCTGCTTTAGACTATTGCATTAATTCACTTAGCTAAGTCTATATATTTCTAAAATAACATCTTAAAATATTAAAAAACCAAAAATAATAATAATTTTGGTTTTTTTTACAAATTTCATTCTAAAAATAGTAAAATTCTTTTATATTAAAAGATATAAATAAATAAAAAATAGACTTTAATATATATGAATAATATTACAATCGAAAATTATCTTATAAATGCAACCTTCTTTTTACTCTTAATTACACTTTTTATTTATTGGCTAAACTTAATAGTAACCAATATAAATCTATTAAATCAAATAACTCAAACTTCAACAATTATTATTAATGTATGCCTAAGTTTATATTTATTATTAAGATGGAATACAAATCATTATATTCCCTTAAGTAATTTATATGAATCCTTAATTTTTTTAGCTTGGGGATTAACATTAATGCAACTAATTATAGAACAACAAAGTAAAAGTAAACTTATTGGTGCAATTAATATACCTATTGTTCTATTTACTCTTGGCTTTGCTAGTCTTTCTCTACCTAATGAAATGAAACAAGCTTCACCACTCATTCCAGCATTAAGATCTAATTGGCTAATGATGCATGTAAGTATAATGATGGTTAGTTATGCAGCCTTAATAATAGGATCTTTATTGTCAATTCTATTTCTTATCATATCACAAGGTCAAAAAGTTGAAACTCAAGGGAATTCATACACTAACCAAATTAAAACTAGAATAAATCTTAATTATGATATTTTACAGGTAAATAAATTAAGTTTATTAGAAAGTATTGATAATTTAAGCTACAGAATTATTGGCTTAGGATTTCCTTTATTAACAATAGGAATTATTGCTGGAGCTGTTTGGGCTAATGAAGCATGGGGATCATATTGGAGTTGGGATCCAAAAGAAACTTGGGCACTAATTACTTGGCTTGTTTTTGCTATTTACTTACATTCACGCTTAAATCAATCATGGCAAGGTAAAAAACCTGCTATTATTGCATCCGTAGGTTTTATAATAGTATGGGTATGTTATTTAGGTGTAAACTTCCTAGGAAAAGGATTACACAGTTATGGATGGTTCTCTTAAAATTCAATATTAAGACTATAAATAACGTTATATTTATATATGTTAATTTTTTTTTATGACATAAGAATTGTATTATAAAATTAATTAAATAGAGATAAAATACGAACAAATTATCATGAATACACATATTTTTATAGAAATTTCAGCAAATACATCAGAGTGGTCACCTACAATTGCGATTATTATGATTATTTGTAACTTATTATGCATAGGAATTGGAAGATATGCGATCAAAGTTAGAGGTTTAGGACCTTCAATTCCTTTAGTTGGATCAGAAGGATTAGGCTTACCTGAATTATTAGCAACAACTAGTTTAGGACATGTAATTGGTGCTGGTACAATTATCGGGCTAAGTAGTACAGGAATAATTTAGACTTATTTATCAAGCTCTATTTCTTGAATTATAATAATTTTATATTCAAAATGTAGAGCATCAATAAAAATTAATTAAATATTAGATATTTACTTTTGATAAATTTTTATATTGATTATATTAATTTTTAATCCTCATAAAATGTTCCCATACGTCTAAATTTTTGATATCTTAATTCCTTACGTTCATTGCCAGAAATCTGTAATAAACAATTTAATTCTTTTATTAATTTTTCTTTTAAAATCTGTGATGCTATTATGGAATCAGCTTGAGAACCTCCAAGAGGCTCTGCAACAATATCATCAATTATACCTAAAATTTTTAAGTCATAAGAAGTTATCTTTAATGCTTCAGCAGCTTCTAATGATCTTTTACTATCTTTCCATAAAATAGCTGCACATGCCTCAGGAGTTGCCACAGTATATACTGCATATTCTAACATTAAAATTTTATCTCCAATTCCAATCCCTAATGCTCCACCTGAACCTCCTTCTCCAATAATTGTACAAATAATTGGAACATCAAAGGAAAACATTTCTCGTAAATTAACAGCAATAGCCTCACCTTGACCCAGTTTTTCTGCATCAATACCAGCCCATGCCCCAGGAGTATCAATAAAAGTTAAAATAGGAAAATTAAAACGATTAGCATGTTGCATCAATCTTAATGCCTTACGATAACCACCTGGAGAAGCCATACCAAAATTTCTTAATACATTATCTTTAGTATCTTTCCCTCTTTGATGACCTATAAATACAATCGTTTTACCATCCAATTTACCTAAACCACCAATTAAAGCTGGATCATCTTGCCCTCCCCTATCACCATGCAATTCAATCCAATCATCCATAATGCTTTCTATATAATCAAGAGTAGTTGGTCTATCTGCTTGACGTACTAAATGCAATCTCTGTAATGGTGTTAAAGATTGAAAAATTTGGATTTTTAATTCACACAATTTTTGCTTAAAAATATGTAAATCATTACAAATTAAAGAATGACTATTTTGAGACATCTTATCCAACTGTTGAATTTGATATTCAAGCTCTAAAACAGGTTTCAAAAAATTCAAAGACAAAGCTTTACGAGTAATCATGACTAAAATAATTTAAATAATGAATATAGAATCTGTAAGTATTTTACATATGCTGTAATAAAAAATTACGAAAAGAAATATGAAATAAACAAATAATATCAGAAATTCCGTTTAAATTTACTATAATATCATCAGATATTTCTAGACTATTTTGAAGAAACATATATAGCAAACTAAAAAATCTAGGATCATCAAAACGTTGTGCAATTCTTGTTGTTGCTCTTACTAGATCATCATAATTAAGACCTCTATGACCCACAACATATTGATTACTACAAAAAACTGTAGATGTTAAACAATTTTTATGAAATAAATTAACTGATTTAATATCACTAGTTTTGATTTGTTCTAAAGGTACAATATCAATAACTGTATCATTAAATAATCCAGTCTGATTAGTTTCTATTATAGAATTCTTAGGAATTAATATATTAGAAGATTTAATATAACCTAAAATTAAGACTGAATTAACATCAATTTGTAAATTTTTAATATAACCAATATTTACTCCTCTCATGATAATACTTGTACCTTCTTTTAACCCATAAGCATTTGCAAATTCAATAAATAAAGAATATCCTCTTTTTTTTTTATATTCAGTAATATACCAAAAATGATAGTTAATGAAAAAAAGATTGTTAAAACAATAAAATTAATTAGATTTTGCCAATTATTATTACGCTTTATTCGATTCATTTTATAATTCTAATATATTTAATTTGACATCATCTGACGTTTTTGCATCATTAATTAATGGACAAATATTAGATATTTTACAAGAAGTCAAAATAGAATAAATAATTTCTTCAATATAACAAGACATTTTATAAACTGTATTTAAATTACTAATTGCTGAACGAATACCAACAGCAGAAGCACCATAAGAAAAAGCTATAGGTGCAGAAATAGCATTAATACTAGAAGAAGCAATAATTGGTATATTAACTGCATTAGATATTGTATATACAGAAGATAAAGCAGATGAAGCATTAGATGTAAAAGAATATATATTATCTATTGATTCTGAACTAATAAAATTATTCACTGTATTTGCTGTTATTCCTTCAGTTTGTATAATATTAATACCTAATTTTTCTAAATCAATAGCTAATTGAATCTGATGATCTAATGTTAATATATGAGGAATAGTAACACAAATATCAATATTAGGAATTAATGATCGTGTTTCTTCTGCTAATTTCAAAATCTGATTCTTAGATAAATTAATACCTTTACTATAAAATACATCAAAGTTTCCTATCTCAACAAGATCAGCTCCTTGAAGAACACAATCAAATAAATCATTTGGGTAAATTGAAGATACGCATATTGGTAAATTAGTTATTGTTTTAATAAAAGAAACAAGAAAAGGATTAGCTGCAATATCTATATAAGTTGCTCCACTTATTTCTGCAGCATAAACAATTTTTAAGATTTCATTAATATTAAAATTATTAATTCCTGAAATAACTTTAATAACTTGTTTATTCTCAAAACTTGCATTTAATCTTTGATTAAATAAACACATAATAAAAATGTAAAAGTAAATTAAATTTTATATCATTAATATATAATAGATAGAAAATAAATTTCAATTAAATAAATTATTTATTTAATTGAAATTGATAACTATAATCTATAAGAAGTTAATTTAATACGTTAGACCCATACTACGAGTTGTTTCAGCACCTAAATAAACTCTAATACTTAAAAAATCTGTTGGACAAGCTGTTTCACAACGTTTACATCCAATACAATCTTCTGTTCTTGGCGCAGACGCAATTTGACCAGCTTTACAACCATCCCATGGAACCATTTCTAAAACATCACAAGGACAAGCACGCACACATTGAGTACAACCAATACAAGTATCATAAACCTTTACACTATGAGCCATATAGGATTAACTTTTCCTTAATATTCAATTAATAAATTACTATAATAAACATATGTTATTCATTGTAATATATCATTTATCTAACAAGTTATAAAAATGAATAAAACTTCATAAATCAATCATAAAGATAAATATTTTAATATTTTATAATACTTTGATGTGATGAATACTCTAAACTTGTAAATGCAGTGTTCACTTCTGATGGAGGCACTATTTGCCAAAACTTAACTACAAAATTTAACCAATTATCTAAAATATATCTTGCTTTTATACTTTTTGTTTTAATTTCATATAATTCAATTAAATTCTTGATCTGTTCTTGACCTTCTTGAGTAATAATTCTTTGAGCTTTTACTATTTCATTATTTAGCTTTGATAATAAAGTATTATCTTCATCTAAGAAATATGCTAATCCTCCAGTCATTCCTGCTCCGATATTACGACCTGCTGTACCTAAAACTACAATCAAACCACCTGTCATATATTCACAAGCATGATCACCCACTCCTTCAACTACAGCATGCGCCAAAGAATTACGTACAGCAAAACGTTCACCAGCTTGACCATTAGCAAATAAATAACCACCTGTTGCACCATATAAGCAAGTATTACCAATAATAACTTGACTGGAAATCTCTATTGACTCATTTAATGGAGGACAAATAATAATTTCACCTCCATTCATACCTTTTCCAACATAATCATTCGCATCACCTTTTAAATTAAAGTACATTCCTTTAGAAATAAAAGCTCCAAAACTTTGACCTGCTGAACCATGAAAATTCAACTGTAAATTTCCATTAAATTTATCTTTTCCATACATTTTTGTAATTAATCCTGAAATTCTAGCACCAACACATCTATCCGTATTTACAATCTGAATATCTTGTATAACATTAGACTGAGAATTAATAGCATTAATAATATTCACTTTTCTTAATAAGATATTATCTAATACTTCTCCATTAGTATGCACATTTTGATGAAAATCTAATAACCTATCTTTTTTTGTATTATTAAATAAAATATCTAAATTTAAATGTTGTGTTTTACTTAAGTGAGAGCGATTAAATTGAAAAATTTCAGTTAACCCAATAATATCTTGTAAATTACGGTATCCAAGATCAGCTAATATTTCTCTTACTTCTTCTGCAAGGAAAATAAAAAAGTTAACTAAATCTGATGGTATACCAGGATAACGATTTCTCAAATCTTGACGTTGTGTAGCAACTCCAACAGGACAATTATTAGTATGACAAATTCTAGCCATTACACAACCTGTAGCAATCATTGCAACAGTACCAAAACCAAATTCCTCTGCTCCCATTAAGGCAGCTAAAATTATATCTTTACCTGTTCTTAGACCACCATCTACTCTTAAAATGACTCGATTTCTTAAAGAATTTTCAACTAAAGTTTGGTGTACCTCTGTTAAACCAAGCTCCCAAGGAATACCTGCATGCTTGATTGAACTTAATGGAGATGCACCTGTACCACCATCATGACCAGATACTTGTATAATATCTGCATTACCTTTAGCAACACCTGCTGCAATTGTACCAATACCAATAGAAGCAACTAATTTAACTGAAACCTTTGCATTTGGATTAATTTGATGTAGATCAAATATTAATTGTGCTAAATCTTCAATTGAGTAAATATCGTGATGAGGAGGAGGAGAAATTAAGGTTACACCTGGCTTACAATTTCTTAATTCCGCAATATACGGACTTACCTTTTTACCAGGTAATTGACCTCCTTCACCAGGTTTAGCACCCTGTGCTAACTTAATTTCTAATTGTTCAGAATTAACTAAATATTCAGGAGTTACTCCAAATCTACCAGATGCAATTTGTTTAATTGCAGAACTAGCACGATCATTAGGCTTTAATCCTTTCAAATAAGAAAATGTTTCTGATAAACCTAATTCATCTATATCATTAATTACCTTAAATCTTACTGGATCTTCTCCACCTTCACCAGAATTAGACTTACCACCTATTCGATTCATAGCAATAGCTAAAGTTTCATGTGTTTCTCTAGATAAAGCACCTAAAGACATACCGCCTGTACAAAAACGCTTCATAAGAGATTGAACACTTTCAACTTCTTCTAATGGTATAGGCTTACGATTACTACTTAAAGTAAGTAAGTCCCTTAAATTAGCTGGCTTACGATTATTTAAAGAAACTTTATATTTAGAATACAATGAAGAATCTGTATTACGCACAGCTTTATGTAAAGTTTTAGACATCTCTGGATTATTAACATGATATTCTGCACTCGGACGATACTGTACATAACCCAAATTCGGCAATTTTTTTGGCAATTCTTTAACAAATGCTAAATTATAAGAATTAACTGAATCAAAATACAATTCAGATAAATTCATGCCCGCTAAACGAGAAATTGTACCACAAAATGCTAAGTCTACAATCTCTTGACCTAATCCTAAAATTTCAAAAATTTGTGCACCATGATAACTAGAAAGTAAAGATATACCCATTTTTGATAAAATCTTTAATAAACCTTTTTCTATTGCAGAACGATAATTATCTTGTGATTCTTGTATATCTAACTTTGGTAGTTTCCCTGTTGACATTAATTTCTGAGTTCTAGAATTATGCCACCACTGTCTTACAGTTAAAAAAGCTAAATAAGGACAAATTGCACTAGCTCCATATCCAATCAACAAAGCAAAATGATGAGTTGTCCAACATTGTGCAGTCTCCACAATAATAGATACTTTATGACGTAATTGTTTTCTTATTAAATAATGATGAACAGTACCAACTAATAATAAAGGTGATATAAAAATTTTATCAATATCTAGATTATCTATATTATCACTTAAAATAATAATTTCTGCTCCATCCTCTATAACTTGACAACAAAGATCACATATCTTCATAATTTGACTACTAATATCCTGAATTTGCTGCTCTTTATTTATAAAAGAACTGATTTTAGCAATAGAAAAATTAAAATCATATAACTTAGATAATTCAATTTCATTAATAATAGGAGAATTTATTTTAATAGACTTAGCCATTGAAGCATTTGGCATAAAAATATTACCTTTAGGACCTAAATACGTAATTAAAGACATTACTAAACTTTCTCGCAAAGGATCTATTGCAGGATTAGTAACTTGAGCAAAACGCTGCTTAAAATAATCATATAATAAATGTGGCTTATCTGATAAAATAGCTAAAGGTGTATCATCTCCCATGCAAAAAGTAGGTTCTTTTGCTGAACTTGCCATATGTTCTATAACTAATTCAACATCCTCGTTAGTATAGCCAAAAGCAGTATGCCAACGACTCATTTGAAACTTATCTAAATATAAATCTTCTAAATATTTTTGTTTTACTAAAGATTGTTGATTCTTATTAATCCATTCTTTATAAGGATATTTTTGAGAAACTTGTTTTTTAATAGACCAATTATCCAGTATTGTATCATTTATCAAATCAATACATATCATTTGACCAGGACCAAGACGACCTTTTTGAATAATACTACTAGGATCAACTTCAAATACACCTATCTCAGACGATAAACTTACTAAACCATCATTAGTAATTATATATCGAGCTGGTCTCAAACCATTACGATCTAAAGTTGCTCCAACAAAATTACCATTACTGAAAACAACTAAAGCAGGACCATCCCAAGGTTCTTGAATATTACTATAATATTCATAAAAATCGACTATTTCTGGAAAGTTATTTAGTGCTGGCTGATCTTTATAAGCTTCGGGTATTAGAATCATTAGTGCTTCCTGTGGATCTTTGCCTGAATGAATAAATAATTCAAGTACAGCATCTAAATTAGCTGAATCACTATTCTCTAAATTAATGATAGGACTTAGTATTTCTGAAACATCGGCCCAATCACTATTTTCTAGCAAAGACTCTTTAGATTTCACCCAATTAAGATTACCTAAAAGGGTATTTATTTCCCCATTATGTGCCATAAATCTCATTGGTTGAGCTAATGACCATTTTGGCATTGTATTAGTACTAAATCTTCTATGATAAACCACGAATTTACTACAGTACAATTCATTAGATAAATCTTGATAATACTGACTTAAAACTTCAGATCTTACCATTCCTTTATAAACAATAATACTAGAAGAAAAAGAACAAATATAGAACTGTTTTATATCATTAATATTTGCTTGTGATACCAATTTTTCTATTTTCTTTCTAACAATATATAGTAGCCTATCTAATTTTTTTTGATATAATTTATTAGATTTTATAATACATTGTATTACTAATGGTTCATTACTTTTTGCCTGTTCACCTAGTACAGATGAATTAACAGAAACCATACGCCATCCAACCAATTTTAAATCATATTCTTCTAAAACCCATGCAAATATTTTTTTTATAGAATCTATATCATCTTCAGATACAAATATCATTGCAATACCATAATTACCGATACTAGGATTCGATGAATCAGGAATATTAAAACCTTCATTAAGTAATAAATCCCATGGAATTTGCGATGTAATTCCAGCACCATCACCAGACATATTATCAGCACTACATCCACCTCTATGCTCCATACATGTTAAAGCATTTAAAGCTTGAAATACGACTTGATTAGACGATTTTTGATTTAAACGAGCAATAAAACCAACACCACATGCATCTCTCTCATGAGTAATAGAAGGATATCCAGGAAATTGACTAAGTTTATGTGTAAAATATTTTGATGCTTGCATATAATATTTTTAATTTTTTGTGAGACTATAAGACATTAGTATATAAAATGTATAAATAAGTATCTTAAATTTTGATAAAATTAATAAAAGAATAAAATGATAATTTATTTCTTAGATTCATCAAAATCTAATATCACTGCTATAGTATTACATATATTTCAAAAAAATGTACAAAATATAGACCCTCAAAAAAATATCACTCTTTAATATTGAAGATTAATAAAATACTGCATTATCATGAATTATAATTATAAGTATAAAAATATTACTGCAAAACAAATTAATTATAAAATAGAAGAACTACTAGAAGTTGCAAATAATCGCTATAAAGTTACAGTACAAGTAGCAAATAGAGCAAAGAGAAAAAAATACGAAGATATTGATATTATTGATGACACATCTAATAAACCAATAGTCAGAGCTATTCTTGAAATGGTTGATGAAATTACTCAACCTGAAATTATAATTGATTAATATAAAAACAACAGATAAGTATGTTTTTAATATTTTTTAAAAAAAAATATTTAATCTATTAGTATAATAAGATAATAAGTACTAAATTATAATATTTATCATTCAACCAATAAATATCGAATTATAAGTTTAGTTCTTTGATAATACTTATTATTTAACTTGTTAGGAGAAAATACATGCTAGACGCATTCGCTAAAATTGTAGCACAAGCTGATGCTAGAGGAGAATTTTTAAGCAATGCACAAATAGATGCATTAGCAGCTATGGTTGCAGAAGGTAATAAAAGATTAGATACAGTAAATAAAATTAATTCAAATGCTTCTACAATTGTAACAAACTCAGCAAGAGCATTATTTGCAGAACAACCACAACTAGTACAACCTGGTGGTAATGCTTATACAAGTAGACGGATGGCTGCATGCTTAAGAGATATGGAGATTGTTTTAAGATACGTTAGTTATGCAATGATTGCAGGAGATTCTAGTGTTTTAGATGATAGATGTTTAAATGGTTTAAGAGAAACTTACCAAGCATTAGGAACACCAGGAACATCTGTAGCTGTTGCTATACAAAAAATGAAAGAAGCATCTATCTCATTAGCAAATGACTTAAATGGAGTACCCGTTGGAGATTGTAGCTCATTAACTTCTGAACTTAGCATCTATTTTGATAGAGCTGCAGCAGCTGTTGTATAAATATCAAAAGATAACATCAATCGTACAATTAAATTAATACAAAAAATACATATAAGGATGAATCTATATGAAAACAACTATTACAGAAGCTATCGCATCAGCTGATAGCCAAGGAAGATTTTTAAGTAACGGTGAATTACAATCAATTAATGGCCGTTACCAAAGAGCTACTGCTAGTTTAGAAGCAGCTAAAATTTTAACAAATAATGCACAAAGATTAATAACAGGTGCAGCTCAAGCAGTATATACAAAATTTCCATATGTAACACAAATGCCTGGACCAACTTATGCATCAAGTGCTATTGGAAAAGCAAAATGCGCTCGTGATATTGGCTATTACTTAAGAATGACAACATACTGTTTAGTTGTTGGAGCAACAGGACCAATGGATGAATACTTAGTAGCAGGATTAGAAGAAATTAATCGTAGTTTTGAATTATCTCCTAGCTGGTATATTGAAGCAATAGAATATATTAAAAATGCCCATGGCTTATCTGGACAAGCAGCTAATGAAGCAAATACATACTTCGATTATGCAATCAACGTTCTAAGCTAAGAATCATTCTATCATAAAACACTTAATTAATTATAAATTAAATTTAAACTAGAAATACAATTTCATTATTAAATTTCTAGTTTCTTATTTTATAAAACATTAAAAAAAGAATATTTATTTCTATAAAAATTATAGATTCAATTATATTAACGATGTCAACATTATTCTATGAATAATCAAAAAATCTCTCCTATTATACTCACAATTCTTGATGGCTGGGGATACTCAACACACATTAAAGGTAATGCAATAAAATTAGCAAATACACCAACAATGGATAAATTATGGAATAATTATCCAAAAACCCTATTAAATGCTTCAGGTGAAGATGTTGGATTACCTAATAAACAAATGGGTAATTCAGAAGTCGGCCATACAACAATTGGAGCTGGTAGAATTATTAATCAAGATTTAGTACGAATTAGTAAATCAATAGAAAATAAAAAATTTTTTAAAAACTCAATTATACATGAAATATATCAAAAAACAGTAAAGTTACAATCCAAAGTACATATTATCGGTCTATGCTCTAATGGCGGAGTACATTCTCATATAAATCATCTAAAAGCTCTTATTGAAATATCTAAACAATATCATACATTAACATGCTTACATTTAATTACAGATGGTAGAGATACACATGCTAAAGAAGCTAAAATTTTTATTCAAGAAATTATTGATGCAATTAATAATATGAATCAAATAAAAATTTGTACAATTAGTGGAAGATATTATAGCATGGACCGTGATTGCAGATGGTCACGTACAGAACAAACATATAAAATACTTATCAATAATGAACAAGATACAAGTATTACTATAGATCCACTTTTATTAATTGATAAATACTATGAACAAAATATTTCAGATGAATTTATTCCTCCTACAAGAATTAATAAAGGTAACATTATAGATAATGATGGATTAATTTTTTTCAATTTTCGACCAGATAGAATCAGACAACTGTTGCATACATTTGCAAAACCTAATTTTAAAGGTTTTAATACAAAAAAAATTAAAAATTTAATGTTAACAACTTTTACTGAATATGATTCTACATTACAAATACCATTAATCTTCCCACCAGAAAATCATACTAATTTTCTTGGTGAAATTATTTCAAGCAATGGCTTAAAACAACTTAGATTAGCTGAAACAGAAAAATATGCTCATGTAACTTATTTCTTTAATGGAGGTATTGAAGAACCATTTCCTGGCGAAGATAGGGAGTTAATTGCAAGTCCTAAAGTTGAGACATATGATTTAGCTCCAGAAATGTCTGCACAACAATTAACTGAAAGTTTAATTAAAGCAATTAATAAAAATATATACAAAATTATTATTCTTAATTATGCAAATCCAGATATGATTGGACATACGGGCAATTTACAAGCAACAATAAAAGCAATTGAAATAGTAGATGATTGTATAAATAGAATAATAAATAATATTCAAAATACCAATAGTACTTTAATAATTACAGCAGACCATGGTAATGCAGATTGTATGTTAACAGAAGATAACAAACAATGTAAATCTCATAGCATTAATCCTGTTCCATTTATTCTAATTAATACAAATCATGCTTATAATACTAAATTACAAGATCATGGATCTCTTACAGACATTGCCCCAACTATTTTAGATATATTAAATATTAAAATACCCAAAGAAATGAGTGGCAAATCACTAATTACCAAACAAGAGATATCTGTAAAAAATTCATGAATATCTATCCAATACAAAGCTTTCATCCTATTCTCAAAATTAAAAAAAAAAATTAGCTGATTGGAACACACAAATATCAACCTTTATTCCACTTGAATGGCAATTTATATTGATGAATGATGGATCTTTTACGCAAAATTTACATTCTTTAATAATTAAAAAACCTCAAATATTAGTCTGTCAAAAATCTAATTTAATTTCAAAAAATAATATCAAAAGTATTCGTATCGCATGGTTAGAAAGTGATTTCAAAAATAAACTGACTTTTGCAAGATCTATTTGGCTATTAAATCATAATACCTATATAAATATCGATATACTTAATGAAAAACCACTTGGGTACTCTTTAATACAAAATGAAACAGATATTAAAAAAGATATTAAAGAAATATACTATGGGTATAATAACTATTTAGAGTCAAAATTTAATAGTCAAGAACCCATTTGGGGAAGAAAATATACTATTTATTATAAGAAAAAATCCCATATCACAATAGAAGAATTTTTTTCACCTAAATTAATCAATTTATTCCAAATAGACGAATTCAAACTTATTCAATAATCATATGTTTAATTTTTTATTTAACAATCATTTAAAGCAGTATGCAGACACTATTAATAATATAAAGCAAATATCATCAATATACTCTAAATATTCAGATAAAAAAATAGAAAAAGAGCATCAAATATTAAAAACACAAATAAAGCTAGGTAAAACACTTAATGACGTACTACCTAAAGCATTTGGATTAGTAAAAGAACAAATAAGAAGAACAACTGGTTTAATATTATTTGATGTACAACTATTAGGAGCAATTATTCTAAATAAAGGTAAGATTGCTGAAATGAAAACTGGAGAAGGAAAAACAATGATCGCAATGCTAGCTGCATATCTACATTGTTTATCATACCAAGAAGTACATATTATTACTGTCAATGACTATTTGGCAAAAAGAGATTCAGAATTAGCATCTAAAGTATTTAACAATTTAAATATCAGCATTGGTTTAATAGAACCATCTATGACAAATATTGAAAGAAAAAAACAATACCTATGCGATATAATATATGTCACAAATAGTGAATTAGGCTTTGATTATTTAAGAGATAATATAGCTATCGATTACAAAGATATTGTACAAAGAAATTTTAGCTTTGCAATTATAGATGAAATTGACTCTATCCTAATTGATGAAGCAAGAACACCATTAATAATTTCTGGACCATCGAATAATAACAATGATCAATATATAACATCGCAAAAAATTGCAACTACTTTACAAAAAAATACAGATTATGACCTAGATGAAAAAAATAAAAATATCATTTTAAATGAACAAGGTATAACTAAATGTGAAAAAATATTAAATATTAATAATTTATATAATATTAAAAATCCATGGATAAAATACATACTCAATGCTTTAAAAGCAAAAGAATTATTTTTAGAAAATAAAGATTATATAATCAAAAATAATGAAATTATAATCGTAGATGAATTTACAGGTCGTATCATGGAAGGTAGAAGATGGAGTGATGGACTACATCAAGCAATTGAAGCTAAAGAAAATGTGCCAATTCAACAAGAAAATAAAACTTTTGCATCAATTACATATCAAAACTTATTTTTACTTTATGATAAATTATCTGGTATGACAGGAACAGCCAAAACTGAAGAAACTGAATTATTTAATATATATAAACTAGAAGTAATTGAAATACCAACAAATAAATTAAACCAAAGAAAAGATTTACCTGATCTAGTATATAAAACAGAATATAGCAAATGGAAAGCAATAGCTAACGAATGTCTTGATATGTATAAAATAGGTCGACCTACATTAATTGGAACAACAAATATCGCAAAATCAGAATTACTAGCTCAAATATTAGATACTTTAAAAATTCCATATAATTTATTAAACGCTAAACCCGAAAATATTGCACGAGAGTCAGAAATTATTACACAAGCAGGAAGAAAATACTCAATTACAATTTCAACAAATATGGCTGGAAGAGGAACTGATATTATCTTAGGTGGTAATCCAGATATTCTTACTAAAATAAAATTAAATAACCATATTTATAATGTACTAAAGCTGCCCAATAACTATCTATTTAATGATAATAACCAAGAAATACAACAAATTCTAGCACCTATTACTCTAGATTTTGTAAATAATAATCAACAGATTGATTCTAAAAATATCGAAAAAAGTATTAATACAATAATTAATACAAAAAAAGAATTGATAAATAATAAAGATTCTTTATATACAATATATTTAAAAATATTAAACAAATATAAAGAAATATGTGAAAAAGAAAAAGAAGAAATAGTCAAAATGGGAGGACTTTATGTTATTGGCACAGAAAGACATGAATCCAGAAGAATAGATAATCAATTAAGAGGTCGTTCAGGTAGACAAGGAGACAAAGGATCTTCACGCTTTTTCTTAAGTTTACAAGATAATCTACTAAGAATTTTTGGTGGCGATAAAATTGCAGAATTAATGAAAAACTTAAATATAGATGATACAACACCAATTGAATCTATTTTTTTAAACAAGAGCTTAGATTCAGCACAAAAGAAAGTTGAAGCATATTTTTATGATGTTAGAAAACAATTATTTGAATATGATGAAGTTATTAATAATCAAAGACAAGCAATCTATACAGAACGTAAACGTATTTTACAATCTAATTTTACAAAGGATTGTATAATTGAATATGCAGAAAGTACTATTGAAGAAATGCTAATGATATACAATCAACAAAAAAATAATAAATCAAAAAAAGAAATTCTTTTACAAATTAATCAACTACTTAATTTAAATGATGAAATTATTTTTCAAGATCTAAAAAAAATAGACATAAAAAATATTAAAATCTTTTTGTTAGAACAATTAAGAATATCATATGATTTGAGAGAAAGCTACTTAGAGCAATTAAGACCAGGATTAATAAGAAAATTAGAAAAATACTACTTACTTCAACAAATAGATTATGCTTGGCAAGAACACCTTGAAAGAATGTCATTATTAAAAGAATCAATTGGCTGGAGAAGTTATGGACAACAAGATCCTTTAATAGAATATAAAAATGAAGCATTTAATTTATTTGTTAATATGGTAACTTATATAAGACAAACAGTTATATATTTAACAATGCGTTCAAGATTAATTATTAATACTGAAACTTAATTTTTTATTTTTTTATATAAAAGGTTGACATCATTATAAAAATTGTTTAGTTTATTATAAGTGAACTACAAAAAAAATACAGCCCCCATCGTCTAGAGGCCTAGGACATCTCCCTTTCACGGAGGTAACGGGGATTCGAATTCCCCTGGGGGTATTAACTACAATAAAATTCAATCATCTATTACTTTTTTTAAAGATTGACAAAAATTACTTAATGCATAAAGACCTTCATCTAATGATTCATTTGTTAACTTTTTAATAAATGCACTACCAACTACAATTCCATCAATATTCCACTTAATAATTTTAGCTACATGTTCAGGCTTAGAAATACCAAAGCCTAACATTATAAATTTATCCGAAATTTCCTTGATATAATTAGATAATTCCAATATACGAATGTCAATCACATTCCTAACACCAGTTACTCCAGTTGAACTAACCAAATAAATACAACCTGGTGATTTATGCACTATTGATTGAATTCTTTTTCTTGAACTAGTAGGAGCAATAAACAAAATTAATTCAATGTTATAAGATTGGCACACCTTAATTAAATAATTAGTTTCTTCTAAAGGTAAATCTGGTATTACTAAACCCTTAGCACCCATTAATGAAATTTCTTTAATAAAAGAAAATAAACCTCTCTTTAAAAGAGGATTATAATAACTAAACACTATAATTGGTGCCTTTAATTTATTTGAAACCTCTTTTAAAATACTTAAAACTTGATCAATATAAACCCCCTGCTTTAAAGCGACTAATGAAGCTTGCTGAATGACTGGACCATCAGCTAATGCATCAGAATAAGGTATACCAAGTTCAATAATATCAGCCCCCTGACGATCCAATTCATATAAAGCCTTAATTGTTGTATCTATATCTGGATATCCTGCTGTAATAAAAGGAATTAACGCACATTTATTGGACTTACGCAAAACTTCAGAAATTATATTCATTAAAAACTCCTTAAATTTATATCATTTATTCAATATTCATAAACATTGGGTCGCCCGGGATTCGAACCCGGAACTAATCGGTTAAAAGCCGAGTACTCTACCGTTGAGTTAGCGACCCATATAACATATATAACATAGTAAAAATATAATATCAAGCTCTCAATTTCAAAACTGATTACTAAATTATAAGTATTAATATTATTGAATAATACAAATATATAGATTTAATTAATAAAGAAAAAATATTTATAATAAATTAATATAGCTATCTTGATTTCAATAAATGCCATTTACTTATATATAAAATATGAATTAATAAAACTAAAATAAATATAATTAATATGAATATATATTTATACTATGAATTTTTGAAAAATTTTTATTTTAAAATCCAAAATTCAAATATTAACAAAATTCTTATTGCTATCTCAGGAGGACAAGATTCAATATGCTTAATCAAATTAATAGAAAGTATTAAAAATAATACTAACTTAAATCTACAAATTACATATATTTACATAGATCATCAATGGAAACAAACAAGTCAAATACAAATTCAACATATAATAAATTACATTAAGTCATGTAAAGATTATATAATTATTTATCAAATTCAACATTTACCTTACTGTGAAACAGAAGCTAGAAAATATAGATATGAAATTCTTTTTAATCACGCTATTAATAATAATTATCAATTAATTATAACAGGACATAGCTTAACTGATAAAATAGAAACTTGTTTACAAAAAATATTTCGAGGCACAAGTCTCAATGGTATAACTAGCCTAAACCACAATAGAAATATAAAATACAACCTCCAAATTTATCGTCCTTTATTAAATATCTCACGAGATGATATTAAATGGTTCTGTCAACACTTTTGTCTTCCAATTTGGTCTGACATAACAAATTATTACTATAATATAAAACGTAATCGAATACGTTATGAATTAATACCATATTTAAAAAATTATTTTTACAGACATATAGAGACAAACATCAATTATTTTTTAAAAATATCTAACATAGAAAATGAATATATTAAACAAAATGTTATAAAAATATATTTATGGATTCGACATAAGAAAAATATTGCAATAAATCATCAAATACTTAAAAAACAACATCTTGCTATACAACAAAGGATAATATATCTATTTTTTTTTCATCATTTCAATTTATTCATCAATAAAGACATAATCCATAATATACTTATTAAAATTAATCATTATAATTATAATGACATCCCCATTAGAATATCATGGACTATAAAAAAAATTTATATAGAAAAAAAATGGATATATATTGTATAACATAATACAAAAATTAATATATTTATTTTTAATTCTTTAAATTAATTTTAGATAGATTAAGAATAAATAGTATAATAAATAAATATAAATTAAATAAAAATATAAATATAAAAGGATTAATATATTATGATTAATTGGCAAGTTATTGGCCAACTTATTTCACTAAGTATAATTGTTTTAGTTGGACCAGCAGTAATAGTACTGCTATCATTAAAAAAAAGTAACTTATAAAATAAAATTATAATAATTATAAGACCGATAGAATATGCAGATATAAAATAAAAAATATCTGCATTTTTAATAATATTTATTAAACTATACTATTATTTAATAGAATCTATTATGTTATTTAATTTAATAGTTTGACTATTACCAGCAAATTCATTATTCGATTCTAAAAAAAGCATGCAATGACATTCTCTTCTTTCTCTCATAGGGACACATGGACAGTTCCAATAAGTATTAGATACTTCTTTCAATTTATCCTCATAATGACGACATGGACATAATGGTGAACCATATTTATCTTTATGTTTTGCTAACCCCTCAATTACAACAGCCGTAACACTACTATCTATACAAAAAAATGTACCTGTTCTTTGAGCATATGTTTCAGAAAATTTACGCATTGCGTCAAGACTATAAGGAATGTCCTTAATATTATTATTATTCATATATCTAATATTATTATCATTATAAAAATATCTTATTTTGAATGCTTTGTAAAAAAACCTTCTTATTAAATATCATAACATATAATTAATTTTTTCTTTTTTGATATTAATAATTTTGATTAACAAATATTATTAACATAATAATATATATTATGTAAAATCTAATATAATATTATTACTTATAATCATCATGGACTAATTAATTATGACATCATCTTACTTACCATCTATATTAGTACCTTTAGTTGGTATTATTTTCCCAGGGCTAAGTATGGCTTTACTTTTCTTATATATTGAAGAAGAGACTATTTCTTAAACTTATTTAGTAATTATATCAAAAATAAGCCATTAATAAATTTTATTAATTAATGGCTTATTTTAATATTAAATACACAAATCTTAAATTCTATATCTTATTATATATAATCTGATTCTTACAGAGAAGAACCCAGACCAGAATAAGAACCATAAATAAAAATTCCTAAAACTGTAATAGCTGCTATACCTCCAACAGTAGCTACTAACCATAAAGGAACTCTACCTGTATCTGTCATATTTCTTATCTCCACTTTGAATAATAAACTATTAAGGCTTGAAGAACTTGCAAAAATTCATTCATTATATTATATATATAATTTTTAGTTAAAGAAATAACTTGAAAATAAAACCGCAAGAACAAAAATCAATAATAAGCCCCAAAATAAAGATGTACGATTTAATTCAACAGGTTCTTTATTAGGATTAGGACCACTCATAATAATCTCCTATCTTTGAATAAATTGCATAGATGTAATAGCACCTAAAAAAAATACCGTAGGTATAGCTAAACCATGTATAGCTAACCATCGAAATGTAAAAATTGGATATGATATTGGCTGATTTGAACTTTGTTTAGTCATAATATTACTCCCACTTAAATACCTTTCGTTAAATCTTCAATCTCTTGTTTAGCACTAAAACGATCATTTACTAAAGGTACTTGTTGACGATCCTGAGTAAAGTACTCATTAGGCCTTGGAGTACCAAAAACATCATAAGCTAAGCCAGTACTAACAAATAACCAGCCAGCAACAAATAATGCGGGAATTGTTATACTATGAATAACCCAATAACGTATACTTGTAATAATATCAGAAAAAGGACGCTCACCTGTTGATCCTCCTGACATAACTAATACCTCCTAATTAAAAATAAAATAAATATATTAATATTCTTTACAAAGAAGTTGATGATTTATTTATGTTTTTATAAAGTATCAAGATTTACAAAATAAATTATATTACATTTTCAAACTAATGAATAATAGCAATTAATATAATTATAATATTAATGATTTATATAAAACTCATATAATTCAAATCTTACTTTATAAAAATATTTGATAATATATCAATATTATACTAGCTTCATAAATAAATCTAAACAAAAGAAACAAGATTCTTTAATTAAAATTTCTATTATTACATCTTGAATAAATCAAACCATAAACTAGTACCTACAGATAAATGACTTTGCAAAAAAATACTAGTTTTATATTTTGTTAAAATATTTTTTACAATAGATAAACCTAAACCCGTCCCCTGCAATGTATGGATATGATCTTCTATTCTTACAAATCGATCAAAAACATTTTTTTGCTCTCTTTTATCAATACCTATACCTTCATCAATTATCTCTACTCTTACTATATTAAAAAAATTATGATTATCAGCTATAGAATAATCATATTTATATAACGGTAAAGAAATTAAAGAATAAACACGCAACACAATTTGACCATTATAATGAGTAAACTTAATAGCATTACTTAAAAGATTAGAAAAGATTTGTAAAAGTGAGTTTTGATGACCTAAAACAAAAGAAATATCAGACTCTACTTCTAGTATTAAGTTAATATTATATTTCTTAGCAATAATTTCTGAAGTTTTCAATACATAACTTAATATATAAACTAAATTTACAGGAAAAAAATCATATTTAAATGTTGATTCTAAACGTGACAAATCTAAAATATCATTTACAAGTATAGATAAACGTTGAGTTTCACTATTAGCTATCTTTAAAAATTGCATTTTTTGTTTATCATTCAAAGAATCACTATAATCCAATAAAGTTTCTAAAAAAGAACCTATGTTACATAAAGGTGTTCTTAATTCATGAGATACATTACTAATAAATTGATTTTTTGCTTGATTTAACTGAACTTCTCTACTAATATCTTGAATTATAATTGCTATTCCTGTTAATGTTTTACTATTTGTATCTATGACAGCTGTTAATAATAAACGTAAATTTTTTTTAGTATCATAATCTAAATTAATACACACTTCATCTGCTACATAATGCAAGCTATCTAAATATGTAGATTTAACTAAATTATTAAAAATAGGTAATAAAGATTCGACAATATGTAAAGGTAAATAATTATAAATATATTTCCCCATCATATCCATATTAAACCAATTAAAAGTTTTAATAGCCATATGATTAATAAATAAAAATCTTAATTCTATATCAACTAAAATAACTCCGTCAGCTATTGTTGAAACAATTGACTCAAATTTATTTTTTTCTAAAATTAATTTAGCAATATTTTTCTTTTCATAAAATTCCAATCTTTCTACCATTTCATTAAAACTAACAACTAAGTCATTCCATTGATTATTTAACTTTATATTAATCCTTTTAGTAAAATTACCTAATGAAACTTCTTCTATACCATATAATAATTCCTGAATTAACTCTGAAGTAATTAAAAAATGTAAAATATTAAATATAATAACCAATAACCAAATAGAAACAAAAATTAAAATACTAATATTACGAATAAATCTTGAAGAAGAAATAAAGCCTGGATTAGAACTAATACCTAAATCTAAGCTACCAATATTATTACCATTTTGAGCTAAAGGAATAATAATATTAGTAATATTATCATCAAAAAAATTTATGTTTTGTATTAAAGGTGTATCAAATAAAAAATTTTTTGTTTCTAATAAAAATAAATTTTGATGTAATTGCAAAACATCCTGCACATTATCTTTATAAAATGGAAGACTAAAAAATAAACTACCATCAAGGTTAAAAAATAAAATATATCTAATACTGGAAGTATTAATATAAACTTCTTCTATAAAACTTGCTAACTGATGCTCATTATTAAAATCTAAATTATATAAAATACTATAAGACAATAAAGTACCTAAGTCTTTGCAAAAACGATTATTAGTAACCAATGAATCTTTCTGAATAACTGTTAAAGACCAAAATGTAAAACTACTAATAAGAAGAGAAATAACTAAAGTAATAAAAACAATTAAACGCATTTTATAATGAATATTAGACAAACAATTAAATAATTTACAAAATTTTTTGTACATATTCATATCCTTTATCATAAAATTAAAGATTAATTTTTATATTAACTTTAATGTACTTTGTACACCACTAAACATAAAATAAGACAGTATGAAATCTGTAATAAAAATAATAAGTAAAGATACTACTACTGAAGATGTTGTTGATTCTCCAACATCTTTTGAACTCATATTTTTAGATAAACCCCAAGAACAACTAATTAATGCAATTAAAAATCCAAAAATTAATGATTTCAAAGAAGATTTAATAATATCTAAAAAACATAAAGAAGAAAATGCTGAAATAAAAAAAATTCTTGGATCAATATTATAAATAATACAACAAAGATAAGCACTACTAGATAAACTCGTTGCAAAAGATAATAAATTCAAAACAGGTAAAATGATAAGACATGCAAATACTCTTGGTATAATTAAATAGACAATTGGATTAATTCCTAGCATATATAATGCATCAATTTGCTCAGTTATACACATTGTTGCTAATTCTGCTGTAAAACATGAACCTACACGTCCAATAATAATAATAGAAGTTAATACAGGAGATAATTCACGAATAAAAGAAATTGTAAAAACAGCACCTATCATGTCAATAGCATTTAAATATAAAAACTCTTTTACAATTTGTAAACTAAAAACCATGCCTATAAAAAAAGCTGTTAATAAATTAATGAATAGCGAACTCGGGCCAACAACTTGAATCTGCTGTAACAAGTGTGTAATATTTAAATTTTTTAAATTCAAATAATTAAAAATATGTAAACATATTCTATATATAAGTAGCAACTTATCTAACATTTTTTTTAGAATCTCATAATTCAAAAGAATTAATTTTTAAGACAAATGAAAACTATAAAACTTATAATAAAATTAATTAAAAAAAATAAATATTGCCTTTTTAAAACAAATATATTATCTTTATTATATAAAGGGCGGTTAGCTCAGTGGTAGAGCGCCTGCCTTACAAGCAGGTGGTCACTGGTTCAAATCCAGTACCGCCCAATCTTGTATAAAAAATTTTAATTAGGGCTTATCGTCTAAGGGATTAGGACAGGGACCTTCTAAGTCTCTAATGTAGGTTCGAATCCTACTAAGCCTAATATAATAAATAGGTACTATACACCCAAAATTTTATCTACGACTTGTTGAACTTTAGAGCCTGAATCAATTGTTTCTAAAGGATCTTTTCTTAAACGATGACGTAAACATAAAGTAATAACTGTTTTAATATCACTAACTTCAACCTGGTCTTTATTCTGATATGCAGCAAATGCCTTTGCTGCTCTATTTGTTACAATATCACCTCTTAAACCATCAACATCTAAAGTTCCACATATTTCTGAAATTTTCACTCTCAAATCATAATCTATTGATACATTAGATAACTTTTTTTGAGCATAGATTATTGACTGCTTTAACTTTTCCTGCTGTTCAGCAAACTCTTTAATGCATTCATAAGGATCATTATCAAACTTACTTCTCTGTTCTACTATTTGTACTCTCAAAGCAGGTTCTTTAACAGTACGTATTTCTGCATGCATACCAAAACGATCCAATAATTGTGGTCTTAGTTCACCTTCTTCAGGATTGCCAGAACCTACTAATACAAATCTAGCTGGATGCCTTATTGATATACCTTCACGTTCCACAGTATTCCATCCAGAAGCAGCTGAATCTAATAATATATCAACTAAATGATCATCTAATAAATTCACTTCATCAACATACAGAATGCCTCGATTTGCTCTAGCTAATAGACCTGGCTCAAAAGTTTTAATACCTTCTGTTAAAGCTTTCTCTATATCAATAGTTCCACACACTCGATCTTCAGTTGCACCAAGTGGTAAATCAATCATTGGAACACTAATAAAAGTCGTTTTAAGATCTGTTCCATGCTCAATTCTTTGCTTAACAGTATCAGACATTAAATCATAATCAGAGATATGAGAATTAAATAAATCATCTTCTACAACTTCAATGTCAGGTAGTAAATCAGCAATAGCTCTAATAGTTGTCGACTTACCTGTGCCACGATCACCCATAATCATGACTCCACCAATTCTAGGGTCAATAACATTTAAAATTAATGCTAATTTCATTTCTTCCTGACCAACAATAGCAGTAAAAGGAAAAGCAGGACGAGTTTGATCTTGTGTAATTTCCACTATAATTTAATGATTTGACTTTGTTAATAATATACTAAATTTAATTATAATAATAATTATTTATTAGCCGACGATAACTTTTTCAATAAATACAATTATTAAGAATAATTTACTAATTTAATATTTAAGATCATGATGTATATCAATTAACTTAGATATACATCATATTATGTACAGTAATCTTATAATGAATAATAATTTTTACATATTATTGATACAGATCTGTCCCTAATCGAATTGCTAAAATAGCAGACACTAATGCAAATAATAAAGCAACTAAAATTTGACTATCACTAATCATATTAAACCTTAACAAAATATTAAATAATATATATAACACATAATATTATATATCGAATATCCATTAATTTAAAATAGATTAAACAATAATTTAAGATTAGAAAAATTTTTTACAAGTTAAAAAGAAAAATATTAATAAAATAATTTAGTAAACACTAATACTATTCAATAAATCTTGTTTAACAGTTAAATATCGCAATATATCATCATTAAATTTCATAGACTTATCTAATGCTTTCACTAAACTACCATTACCATGGTAATTCATCTGCACATAAATACCGTCATAAAAATCTCGAATACTATAACTTAAATGACGCTTCCCTCTGTGTTGAATATATAAGTTTTGTCCTCCTCTTTCTTTGATGAACGATTTATAATAATTTACAAAAGATAAATTCTTACTTTCTGTAATATTTGGCTTTAAAACATATATTGTTTCGTAACTATTTAAAGACATATTAAAATAATTGATAAAAACTAATTAAATATTTTATAACTGATTATCTATCTGTATTCTCACAGCTTGAGAAATTACAGGAATTCGAGCATAACTACCTTGTAAAGACTTAATAACAGAATAAATAATCGTAGATAACACAAACCAAAATAATGTATTACATAACATAAAACCATATAAACTCATTCTAAATTCTATAGGTAAAGCACGAAAAGTAGCTCCTAATAATGAATTAATTAAAAATAATAAAATAGCTTGTAATACATTAAATCTAATAAAAGGTCTATCAGGAATAGGACTCTTTGCTCTAACAAATAAATAATATAAAATAAAAAATATAATAAAAGCTAAAGCAGGATGAGTTACATAAAAAATAACTAATGGCATTAAAGTTTTTTTATATATACTCATCAAACTAAATGGATAATCTGGTAAAATTTGTTGACCAAAATTCTGTAAACCTTCTAATAAAGGTAACCAATATGGCAATATTGAGCCAAATCTATCTATAATATTGATATTATTCTTATTACTATTTGAAGATTTCATAATAAATAAATATATTTGATAAATTAATACCCCTATTATAGCTATCAATAATATACTCATTAAACTAATAATCCATAAAGGTAAATTAATATGCATTGAAAAAAATATTATACAATTTAATTAAAAATCAAAAGATTATTATAATAAATATTATTGTTTTAAATTTATATATTATACAATAATGCTATATAATGCAAATAATAAATATCTTACAATAAGACAAGCATATTTTTCAATTTTTTAAGTATTATATTACTGCTTTATATATACAATATAATGTTTCAAACAACTAATATATTAGATCACAAAAAATCATACACTAATGATATCTTCAAAATTGCAAATATACCATTTCATTCACGACTAATGCTAGGTACAGGTAAATATAAAAATCTAAAACAAGCGCAACAAAGTATTAAGATCAGTGAAACTTCAATTGTAACAGTAGCTATTAGAAGAGCACAATATGCCAAAAGCTCTGGACAAAGTAACTTAATAGATGGATTAGACTGGACAAAATTATGGCTTCTACCTAATACTGCAGGATGTGAAACTGCAGAAGAAGCTATCAGAATTGCTACATTAGGTAGAGAAATTGCTAAAAAAATTGGACAAATAGAAAATAATTTTATTAAATTGGAAGTTATTTCTGACTCCAATTATTTATTACCTGACCCAATTGGTACTTTAAAAGCAGCAGAATACTTGGTTAAAAAAAATTTTATAGTAATGCCCTACATTAATTCAGATCCAATACTAGCTAAACAATTAGAAGAAATTGGTTGCTCTACATTAATGCCTCTTGGATCTCCAATTGGATCAGGACAAGGTCTACAGAATAAATTTAATCTAAAAATTATTATTGAGAATTCAAATATACCTGTTATTATTGATGCTGGAATTGGAACAGCAAGTGATGCAGCCGAAGCAATGGAACTTGGAGCATCAGCTATATTATTAAATACAGCGATAGCACAAGCGAAAATACCTGAAATAATGGCTGAATCTATGAAATTTAGTGTAATTGCTGGACGTAGATCATACTTAGCTGGAAGAATGACTAAACAAAAATATGCTCATGCTAGCTCTCCGATTATTGGAATCTCTAATATTAAATAAAAATGCATCTTATAAACTCTTGTATTACATAATGATTATTATAATAGATAACTACGATAGCTTTACTCAAAATTTAGCACAGTATGTTGGTGAACTTGGTTTTATGATAGAAGTAATTAGAAATGATATGATTTCAATTGAAAAAATAGAAAAATTAAAGCCTAGTCATATCATTATATCACCTGGTCCTGGTCATCCACGAGAAATAAAAAATATATTACAAATTATTAAAAATTATGCACATACAATTCCTATTTTAGGTGTATGCTTAGGCCATCAAATTATAGGATATATATATGGTGCAAATATCAAAAGACTAAAATATCCTATGCATGGTAAAATTAGTCAAATAATACATAAAAACAACGATATATTTAATAAATTACCGAATCCATTACTAGCAACTAGATACCATAGTTTAATTATTGATAATATCAATCTACCTCATGACCTAGAAATTACTGCTTGGACAAAAGATGGTATTATAATGGCTTGTCAACATAAAGAACATAAAAAACTCAGAGGAATTCAATTTCATCCTGAAAGTTTATGGACAAATGAAGGAAAAATAATTATATCTAATTTTATACATTCGTAATATAAAAATACAATTCAAATACTGATAATATACAAGCCAAGACTAATTCATACTCTCAATATAATTATTTTGTATAATAATACACTCTTCTTGAAATTTTAACACTGCACGATTAGTTGACCCTAATAATTCAAATTCATTAACATATAAATTAATTCCAATTTGCGAATATGATGCATAACTCATAAATGTACTTAGGATTAATATACCAAAACCTAAATATACTATTCTTATACCAGGATCGACTTTAATTTGTAAACCTGTACTTGTCATAATTTCTTGAATAATCAAGCAACTATTATCTACAAATAATTTTTGATTAATTGAAGCTCTAGTAATAATTTTCCCCATAGAATTATAAAGAAAAATATTTTCATTTAAATCCAAAACTAGAATGAAAATATTTTCATTATTATTAATAGGAATACGGCAAATCCAATAAGCATTATTATTTAATTGTATTTTATTCAGCTTACATTGAACAATAATTGTATTTCCAACTTTAATTCTTAAAGCATTTATTTGCCAATCAGTCTGATAAAAAGTAATTCCTTTAAAAATCAAAGGAGTATTCACAGATATTGTTTTTGTTAACAATATTACACCTCTATTATTTAAAATAGAAATTTTAGAAAAAAATTGCTGTATAGACTGATCTATATTATAGCGAATATAAAAATCATCAATATGAAAAATAAAATTAAACGGTAATTTACTATGAAAACCTGATTCAAAAACATTTTTAATATGAAATACTTCATTATTAGGTATCATTTCTTGTGAAACAAAACCACTTAAACTTCCAATAGTAGAACCTAATAAAGTAATAATAATACTAGCATGAACAAAAATAGGAGCGATCCTACCAATCAAACCCTTGTATGCATATATATCAGCTTTTTTATTAAAAATATAATAATTATAAATACTTAAATGATAAATTATATTAATAAATGAATTAGATGTACCAGTAGTAAAACGAGTTACTTTTTTATTTTGAAGATTACTAGAAATACTTAAGAATTTCCAACGACGAGCACTTTTTAAACTAGGTAACTGTATAGCAAACGTACAAATTGACAAACTCAAACAAAATATAATTAATATAGATAAAAACCACCAATTTTGAAAAACATGATCTAAACCAAAATTTACAATTAATTGCCAATTAAATTCAAAAAAATTACTTGTAATAATAGGATAATTTATTTGATAATACTGCAAACTTTGATCTTGCTCTATAATAGAACCAAGCATACTAAATAATATAATTATAAATAAAATAAACAAAGCAAAATTTAGATTAGAAAAACTTTTTAATAATATCCATAATATATTTTTTTTATTTAATAATCTCATACATAGAATTTTAAATATATAATATTTTAATTAATACCTAAAATATCTAAATTACTCAAAAAATACAATAAAAAGTTCTGATATTCACTATTTAATTAAAAAATATATTTCTGTTAACTAACTAAAACTTATGTTTAATAAAGAAAAAATACTAAAAATTAAAATGAAAACACCTATTACAGGTGTTAATTTAGACCAAAAATTGACTACTATATTGAATTTACTAATATATAAAGGAAAATAAAAAATAAATGCAAAAGGAAGAATACAGCCTAAAATATAAAGAAAAAGATATATTAATGACTGAATAAAACTATGTGAACTAGATAGCCAAAAAATAGTAGTTAAAATTATAGAAGCACTACATGATACAGAACTTAAGCCAAAAATTAAACCTGTTATATAATTTTCCATAAAAATATTATCTATATAAAAATGATCAATCAATCTTATTATTCTAAATAAATCAGATATATTTAAAATTTGCAATAAATTAAGAGCAATTAAAATCCAAATTAATAAAGATATAATCGGAATATTTGTTAATAATTTATAAGCTTGATAATCAAATATATAAATAATAAAAATTATTGTAATAAAACTACTAATTAAGCCCATAAAAAATATATTTCTTTTTACACTATTACTATCTATATAATTAACACCAATATAAGATATCATAATAGGTAATAATGAAAAAAAGCACGGGGTAAAACTAGTAAAAACACCTAAAATGATAATATAAACAATTTTAATAAAAAATAGATTATCATCCTGAAATGATATAAAAGAATAAATAGATTGTTGAAAAGAATAATAGAATAGTTGAAAAATATTATATAAATTTACTAAATTAGACATACTAAATATATAAGTTTAGAAAACATTAACTTAAATTCAATCTCCTCAGGTAGGACTTGAACCTACGACCAATCGGTTAACAGCCGATCGCTCTACCACTGAGCTACTGAGGAATATTTATTAAAATAATTATTTATTATATTATCTAATAATATCAAAATACATAAAATTACACAAGTCCAAACTTGAAATAAAAATCAAATCAATTATTTTATAAACTTGTTTTTTTCTTAAATTTTTGATATAGTACGCTTTATAAAAATAAAACAGCGGACGTGGTGGAATTGGTAGACACGCTAGATTTAGGATCTAGTGAGGTTACCTCGTGAGAGTTCGAGTCTCTCCGTCCGCAAAAAATAAGATTATAAATTTAATTCCATTTTTGAACAATAACTTTCATAGAACCATCTTTCAAAACTCTTTGCTCTATTTTTTGAAATCCATCTTTAACTGTTCTATCTAAAATTACATTAAGTGAATATTGTTGATTTAATTTTTCTAAAAAAAAATCAAAAAGACCTTTACTAGGCCAATGGGCTAAATCCGTAACAATATTATATTGCAAACCATCCCAAATAAATCCTATCGGCTGCATAGTTAATGCTTTTTCAGAAGGCTGTACAATTAAATCAACATGATAAATTTTACCTTTTTCATCTTCAAGTTGATTAGAAGAACTATTATTTCTAAAACCTAAACTTGATAAAGTTTTCTTCAAAATTACAATATCATGGATACGTGTTTGAATTTTACTAAAATGTGACATAATAATACATTAAATTAATATTTCAAATATATAAATTAAAACTATCTTACTGTACTATAGTTTTATAGATAACAATTAAAAGGTCAACAATTAAAGATATAATAAAGACTAACTTACTGAACTTAAATAAGTATTTCAACAAATACTTTACATCATAGAACATTCTTTGTCATAATACTGCTAACAAGTAAATATAGAACTTGGGAAGTATCCTCATTTATCCTAAAATTTTTTTTTATTATGACTGCTACTTTAGAAAGACGCGAAAGCGCAAGCCTGTGGGAACGTTTTTGTACTTGGATTACTAGTACTGAAAATAGACTATATATCGGTTGGTTTGGCGTATTAATGATCCCAACACTATTAACAGCTACATCTGTATTCATCATTGCATTCGTTGCTGCTCCTCCAGTTGATATTGATGGTATCCGTGAACCAGTTGCAGGTTCTTTATTATATGGTAACAACATTATTTCTGGTGCTGTTATTCCTAGTTCTGCAGCAATTGGTATTCATTTTTATCCTATCTGGGAAGCTGCATCTTTAGATGAATGGTTATATAATGGTGGTCCTTACCAATTAATCGTTCTTCACTTCTTATTAGGTGTATGTTGCTACATTGGTCGTGAATGGGAACTAAGCTATCGTTTAGGTATGCGTCCTTGGATCTCAGTTGCTTTTACTGCACCAGTAGCAGCAGCAGCAGCAGTATTCCTTGTTTACCCAATTGGTCAAGGAAGCTTCTCTGATGGTATGCCTCTTGGTATCTCTGGTACGTTCAACTTCATGCTTGTATTCCAAGCAGAGCATAACATTCTTATGCACCCTTTCCACCAATTAGGTGTAGCAGGTGTATTTGGTGGATCTTTATTTAGTGCAATGCATGGATCTCTAGTAACTTCTAGTTTAATTCGTGAAACAACTGAAAATGAATCTGCAAACAACGGATACAAGTTTGGTCAAGAAGAAGAAACTTATAACATCGTTGCAGCTCATGGCTACTTCGGTCGTTTAATTTTTCAATATGCAAGTTTTAATAACTCTCGTGCACTACATTTCTTCTTAGGTTTATGGCCAGTAGTAGGAATCTGGTTTACAGCAATGTCTGTAAGTACAATGGCTTTCAACTTAAACGGTTTCAACTTTAACCAATCAGTTGTAGATAGCCAAGGTCGTGTAATTAATACTTGGGCAGACATTCTTAATAGAGCTAACCTAGGTATGGAAGTAATGCATGAACGTAATGCACATAACTTCCCTCTAGATTTAGCTTCAAACGAATCTTTACCTTTAGCTTTAGTTGCTCCATCTATAAACGGATAATAATATAGATTAAATAAAAAAAGAATCATTAATGATTCTTTTTTTTTATTACATATATTACATATTAAACCGAATTAAAGACCAATAAAAAATTAAAGGCACTATATAATTTGCTTTTGGATTAAATAAGGCTATTGTATATAATCGATCAATATAAGAAATATAAGGTTTCTGCATTTTAGACATTTTATAAGGTGTCTCTGACTCAAAGTTTTTGATACTTAAAAGAATACAATTACTAAATTTTTTACGAAAAAATAAGGATCGAATATTTTTATAAACTAACAAGCGTTCTTCTAAATTTTGCCTAGACATATTTAAGGAAAACTTAAATGATGAATCTAATAGAAGACTATTATAATTGTTCATATAACCAAAAATTTCTTGTAAACTTTGACCACGACGTCTACGAGTTAATTCAACTAAACCTAGTTCTGATAACTGCACTATTTGTGGTTTTGCATGATCTAATTTTAATAGTTTACTTAAGTGTTCCAATAATTGTAATTGATCCCTCTGAGAATGCATATCAATAAAATCAATAATAATGACACCATTTATATTTCTAATCTTCAACTGCTGGGCTATTTCAATTGCAGCATAGAAATTTGTTCTTAAAATAGCTTCTTTAGAATTAGCTGTTTTATTAAATGAACCAGAATTAACATCAATTACAGTAAAAGCTTCATTATTTTCAATAATAATATAACCACCAGAAGGTAATTTAACCTTAGGTTTTAAAGCATCTTTTATTGTTTGTTTAATATTAAATTGTTCTAAGATACATTCTGTTTTATTATATAATTGCAATTTAATATTAGTAATAGGAGAAATACAATTCCATTTATTTAAATAATAATATAATAACTTTAAACCATCTTTAGAATCAATTACAATTTTTTTTATACTATCTTCATAAAAATCCCGCACAATCTTTTTAATTAAATCTTCATCTTTATATACTAAAGTAGGAGAAGAACTAGCTATAGCTATTTTTTGAATAAAATTCCATTGATTCTTCAAATATTCTAAATCTTGTATTAAAGCATTCTCTGATACACCTTGAGCAGATGGTTTAATTAATAAACCCATTGTTTGTGGCTTTAATAAAATAGCTAAAGCATATAAGTATGTTCTTTCATTATCATCATAAATTTTATGTGAAATAGATATATTATTACATAAAGGCATCAAAACTAAGTATTTTCCATATAAATGAATATTTGCTGTTAATCGGGGTCCTTTATTTAAAGTTGGCTCTTTAATAACTTGAACTAACACTAATTGATTTATAGATAAAATATCTGTTATATGATTAATGTATCTTCCTCTCTTTAATGGCTTAATATCACTTACATGTATAAAACCACTTTTACCATATTTACCTAATTTAATAAAAGCAGCATTAATACTAGAGAAAATTTTTTGTACTATACCTATATATATATCATTCACTTGATAAGTCTGACTGATTACAACAATTTCTTGAATTTTATTACTATGTAAAATTGCTGCCACATTATTAAAATGAGAAATTATGATTTTTTTTACCATTCTCAATAACAGCTACAATATATGTAAATAGTATGATATTTAATATAAATATAATTCATTAACAAAATAAATATATTCCACTATATTTAAGAATTATAAATACTAACTTTACGCTTCTTATGATTTAGACTTTCAAATTTCACAAAACCTTCAGCCAAAGAAAATAGAGTAAAATCTTTACCCATTTTGACATTTTTGCCTGCTTTAAAATGACTTCCTTTTTGACGTACAATAATATTACCTGGTCTTACTTTTTCACCACCATATTTTTTAACGCCCAATCTCTTAGAATTAGAATCTCGACCATTTTTTGTACTACCACTACCTTTTTTATGAGCCATATTATTATCCTTGTATCACAAACTGATTTACTCTATAATTTTTTCAATAAATAATCTAGTTAACTTTTGACGATGTCCTTTTTTTACTCTAACATTTTTTTTAGGCTTCATTTTAAAAATAGTAATTTTACGACCTTTTAAATGTTTTAAAATTTTTGTCTCAATTGATATATCACGTAAGCATGGATTCCCAACTTTCACAGATCCTTCTTTAGAATAGAATAAAACACGATTTAAATGAATTATATCACCTGGTTCTCCATTTATATAATTTAAATCATAAAAACGACCAGGTTGAACCCATATTTGCTTACCGCCTGCTTCAATAATTGCATAAGTCATAAAAAATAAAATTATATCAATAATATAAGTGTACAATAAAATAATCTTTTTAATCTATTCATAAAAGTTAAATTTTATACAAAAAAATCTGTGAACTAATACTATTCTGAATAGACTGTCTACTATGATAATTATAAATACAGAGAACTAATTTTATTCCTATACATTTATAATTAGTAAATTCAACACCATTTATTATAAAACCATCTGGCAAAATAAAATTAATACCTTTTTTTAATTGACCATATAAAGGCCCTTTAATAATGTTAAATTTTTTTGCTTTACCTAATGAAAATGTACCATATTTTTCATGCGAAAGAATAGTAAATTCAAAATGATCATCTCGCACTATAGAATAGATACGATAATTGGTATGATCTATAAATAAACCTGCTTGAATAGTATGAATATATATATTATAACAAAAATTAGTATGAGAATACTTTTTACCCAAATCAATATATGCTTCTAAACCTAAAGGACCATAAATATGTAAAGGTTTATTTCTACCACTTAAATTTAGACTAGATAAGAGACCTAGTAATCCTGATAAATTATCTGGATGCAAGTTTGTAATAATAATTTTTGAAATATAATTTACCTTAATTTCTTCTTGTATTAAAATATGCTGACAACCATCACAACAATTAAATAACCATATATCTTTAAGATGTATTAACTTAATAATAAAACTTGTTGCAACATATTTAATCAAATAATTATGATACTTTAAATCAACAAATTCCATATCTATAGATTACTCATTATCCTAAAAAAATAATCTTATATATAATCCATACCTAATCAAATTAAATAAAAATAAAAAAATATTGCTATATTTCTGATATTAAAGAATCACGATTAATATAATAAAAACTACTTGCATTTGTAGACAATAAAGATTTTGCTAATGATAAAGAACGCTTACTTACAAAATTAGCTTTATTTTTCCAATTTGCTTTCTTAGATTTTGACTTTGATGTACGCTTTTTAGGAACAGCCATAAACTTCTAAATAAATAACTCAATTTAATAATATATAATAATTCAGATAAAAAGATTATCATATATACTATAATAGCATCCTATAGACAAATAAAAAAGCAGGAAACTTAAAAAAAATGATATTATTTATTTCCTGCATATAAAAAATAATAATTATTATTTACACATTAAATATAAAAATTCTTACATACTTCGAAATTGCTGTAAAGCAACTCTACCAATATTATATAAAGCCCAAGAACCAGCTGCTATCACTGGCAAAAAAACAATTATTAATCTTATATCCATCTCTTTTTTTCCTTAAATTACTTAATACTTACACTATATTATAATCTTAATCAAGTCTAGAATATGACCTATAAATATTATATGTACTAATATTATATATATGTAACATATATAAATTTTTATTAATAGTCATAAGCAATAAAAAAAATGCGAGATCTACCATTTACTTTAGATCAATTAAGAATTTTAAAAGCAATTGTTAAAGAAGGAAGCTTTAAAAAAGCAGCTGATAGTTTATATGTATCACAACCAGCAATAAGTTTACAAATTCAAAACTTAGAAAAACAATTAAATATGCCTCTATTTGAAAGAACTAATAAAAAAGCAACTCTTACTGAAGCAGGTAATTTATTTTTAAGATATGGAGGTAGAATTTTAGCATTATGTGAAGAAACATGTAGAGCAATAGAAGATGTTCAAAATTTACAAGGAGGCTCATTAATCATTGGAGCGAGTCAAACCACAGGTACATATTTAATGCCAAGACTCATTGGATTATTTAGACAAAGATATCCACAAGTTAATGTGCAACTTCAAGTACATTCAACAAGACTCATTTCATGGAGTGTAGCGAATGGACAAGTTGACTTAGCTGTTATAGGAGGGGAAGTACCATCAGAGCTGAAAGAAACATTACAAATCACTTCATATGCAGAAGATGAACTCGCATTAATTTTACCAACTTCACATATCTTTTCAAAGGTACCAGATATTCAAAAAGAAGATCTTTATAGATTAAGATTTATTGCACTAGATACTCAATCAACAATACGAAAAGTAATTGATAAAGTACTACATCAACATGATATAGATAGTAGTAGATTTAAAATAGAAATGGAACTAAATTCAATTGAAGCAATTAAAAATGCCGTACAATCAGGTTTAGGTGCAGCATTTGTCTCTGTTTCTGCTATAGCAAAAGAATTAGAGCTTGGTATTTTACATTGGGCAAAAATTAAAAATGTTACAATAAAAAGAATGCTTTCTATAATAATTAACCCAAATCGTTATAAATCTAAAGCTGCTGAAACATTTAGCGAAGAAATACTAACCTTATTTGTTACTCCTCATACGGATAAAATTTTTATAGATAACTAAAAATATCAACTATTTAATATAACAGACGAAGAAGATTTTAATGTCCCTGTGGCAACAAAACCTATTCTTAATTTTAACCACTGAATAAACTTTTTATCTAAAGAAACAATAACAGCAGAATTTTTAGGTAATTTAGTATATTTATGATCAAAAACTGCATTATCAATAAATTTAGGATTAGGTATAAACCAAAAGTCAATTTCTTTACAAATACTAGTATAATAACTTCTTCTTTCTCGCAAGATTTCTTCAATTGGCTCTTCATTGACTAAGAAATCATAACTAGCTAAAACAAAATAATAATTATAAAGCATATAACTGATTATATTAATTAATAAAGTGGAGGCGAAAATAATTATAAATTATTATATACTAAATTTAACTATTTTTAACTACTTTCTTATAAACAAAAAATATATATTGAATTTGAATATAATAATATTGAATTTTATTCTAAAATAAAGATTTAATATGAAACAATATTGGCCGAATAAAGAAGGAATTGAATTAAATCATGAAGTTGCAAATTTATTTATATTAACAAAACAAAAATTACTTAATAATTTATCAAATATATCAAGCTATTATTTATATATAGATATATTAGATAACCAAACTAAATATCAATTTTTCAATATTGCATTAGAAGAATTAGAAATATTAATTTTAGATATTATAGAATTAAATTTAACAATAAAAGATATAAAAAAAATAAACTATAAACTTTTATATAATTTAGTTGAAAAAAATATAAAAAATATAATTAAACATATTAATATTAAAAATGTTCAAAATATAATTAAACCCTTTCAATACAATTATCATAAAATAATATCAATAGAACATAAACTATTACTAGAAAATTTAATTATTTATTTAATCTTTGGATCAGCTCAAATTAAAAATAATTTATTTATTTTTAATAATTACTATACACCAAAAGCACATGTAAGTATTTTACTAGAAAATTTTATTATACAACTGAGTAATATTACTTTTTTTTGTTTATTTCAAAGTATTAATTCGCTATCCCAGTTAATTGAATTCTTAAATATTAACAAATTATGTAATAATAATTATATTTCTACAAGATCGATTGCTCTTTTTAAAAATAAATTGATATGGCAAAATTTTATTTATTTATATATAAATCAACCTAAAATTATTTACAATTCAAGATATCAAGTATGGTTGATAAGTACTAATGGCCTCATAACTAAATATATTTATGCTTCACGTATTGAAGATTTTACAAAATTAACAAAAAATAAATTAATCTTTATTATATTAATAGAAATTCAAGATTTATTAATACCAAAAATAGAACAATTAATACTTATTTTAAGTAAATTAACACTATTTATTATTATTAATATTTTAGGTAATAGTACAATCTTTGTTGTAAGAACAATAAGCTATTATATTAGAAAAAAAGATATTAAACTATAAAAAACAAAAAGAATAAGAAATTTATTCAAATTAAATATATATTAAATAAATACTTTAAATTTATAAAATAAAATATTCCATCTATTATTAATGAATAATACAGTATACAACTCTGCAGATACAAATAATATAATAGAAAAATTAGAAACTAACATAACAATATCACAAATCAAACAACTCACTAATACCCTATATAATCAAGGGTATGAAGGAGAAGAAAAACTATTAAATTTTTTAATTCATAGAAGAATTATACAAAAAAAAACAATACTCATTTTAGATGGGATCCTTTTTCAAGTTTTATATAAAACAAAAAATAAAAATATTGCACAAAAATTACAACAATACTTTAAAAATGGCATTATAAACTTAAAACAAGATTTTAGAATTAATTACCAGCCTTTACAAAACTTACTAATACAAAATAAGTTTGAAGAAGCCGACAAAATAACACAAAAATACTTATGTAATTTAGCTGGTTTAGATTCTAACAATAAAAGACAATGGCTATACTTTACAGATATTCCACTAATACCTTCTGAAGATTTATTAATCATAGATTTATTATGGAGAGTTTATTCACAAGGCAAATTTGGCTTTTCAGTACAAAGAAAAATATGGCTAGCTAATAATTGTAAATGGACTAAATTATGGAACCAAATTGGATGGACAAATAAAGGTATACCGTGCAGATATCCTGAAGAATTTATTTGGACAATAGATGCACCATCAGGACATTTACCACTTTTTAATCAACTAAGAGGTATACAAGTTCTGTCTTCATTATTTGAACATATTGCATGGCAACAAGTTAATGATTTATAACTACTTTTTATTCATGTACATTAAATTTATAAAATATTTAAATAAATAGTCAGAATCATGAGGTCCAGGACTAGCTTCTGGATGATATTGTACAGAAAAAATAGGTTTTTTATAATGCATCATACCTGCAATAGTAAAATCATTGAAATTAAAATGAGTTATCTTAATTAAATTATTCAATTTATTAAATGAATTTAAATTAACTGCAAAACCATGATTTTGACTTGTTATTTCAGATTTTTGATAAATACCTGATGGATGATTCAATCCTCTATGACCAAATTTTAATTTAAACGTTTGAACACCCAACGCAAGATTTAAAATTTGATGGCCCATACAAATACCAAAAATAGGAATATTTGCAAATTTCACTAACTGAGTAACTGTATTAATAGCAAACTTAAGTATAGAAGGATCACCAGGACCATTAGACAATAAAATCCCATCAGGTTTATACGAACTAATTACTTCATAACTAGAAGTAATTGGTAATACATAAACACTACAACCATAAGACAATATTCTATTAATAATATTATATTTTACACCAAAATCCAGAATAACTACATTTAATTTAAGTAAAGAACTTCGTTGTTTAGAAATTTTATAATTTAAATGAGAATAAATAAATCTCTTAGAAGTATTTAAATTAATATAGCATGGATGACTTGTTGTCACAAAATTTACTAAATTAACACTATTAATAAAATGACTATTGAATATACTATGAAAATCATGAAATTGAATATTCGCACTACAAATTCCACCTTTCATAACACCATTTGTTCTTAAATGCTTAGTCAATGCACGAGTATCTATTCCAAAAATATGTGGTATTTGATTTTTTAATAAATAATGAGGTAAAGAAATTGTACTACGCCAATTACTTGGATAGTAGCAAATATTTTTTGCAATTATACCTTTTATAGACAAACGACCTGACTCATAATCATCATTATTTAATCCAGTATTACCTAACTCTGGATATGTAAACGTAATAATTTGTCCAGCATAACTAGGATCAGTCATAATTTCTTGATAACCAGTCATCCCTGTATTAAAAATAACTTCACCTAAAGAATAAATATCCTCAAAAAAAGACCAGCCTTTATAAACACACCCATCTTCTAAAATAAGTTTAGAAGAATATAAATGTAAATTCATAAGAAGAAAAATTAATAAAATATTTGAATTATAATAAGAAATTCATAAATTTAGCTATAAAATATTATATAGATATTAAATCATTTCATAATAATATCTATATAATATTTTTCTATATTAATACATTAATTTAATTTATATAAAAAATAAAAAACTTAGTCTTCAGGCCAACCTTCTTGAGACTGATTTAATACATAATTAGCTACATTAGTAATGTCATCTGAACTTAAACGACCCGAAAATGCTGGCATAGCATTTTTTCCATTTGTTACTTGAGTAGTAATTGCTTTAATACTATCCATTTCATATTTCTTTAATGTGTCTAGTTGTAGATTTTTATCAGCTAAAATAACATTTTGACCACCATTATGACATACAGCACAATTAGAGATGAAAATCTTTTCTCCTGCTTCTATATTAGCAGCCAAAGTTGATGATGTATTAAAAAAATAAATACAATTTAACGTAAATAAAAATGACAAAATAGATTTCATATAATTTAAATCCTTAATTATAGTAAATAATATATAATTATAATTGATTATATACATTTACATTATATGTAATTTTCCTATAATAATTGAGTTTATTAGAAAGGATTAATAATAAATTTTACCACCACCCCACTTTTCTGGCTCAATTTTAGGTTGAATTAAAATATGTCCAGCAATAGCAAATAAATCTTGATCAGTTAAATCACGCATCTTAGGATAGATTTCAGCACTTCTAATACTTGGATGTTGTTCAGCAATTGAATCTACACCATCATAACTTTTTGGATCTTTCATATAATCTATTAAACTTAATAGATTATCTCTTGCCGGAACAGCTAAACTTAAAGCTTCCAATTCTAAGCCAATATTAGGATTTGTTTTAGTAATACCACCATTATGACACTGAGCGCAAGAATTATTAAACAAACGCTTACCACGTTTTACCTGATCAAGTGTTAAAACAACTGTTTTACCGGATTCATCTAATTGTACAGTTCTTAAAGATTCATTTAATTCAATTGCCAATACTGGCATCATTAATAATTGAAACAAAAAAATCAAAGAAAGAAACAATAACCAAATATTTTTCTTCATAATTAACCAACCTATATTTTTCTTAAATTAATAACTAGCTCAACACAACTAACCTATATTACATAATACATAAATATTTATTAATTGAAATATAATGTAACTAAAGGTTTTTATTCAATTCAAATATCTAATAAACAAATCAAATAAATATAATAAATTATTATATTTATTTTAATACTAGTTATTCAGTAAATATATTTATCAATATTTTCTTAATATATTATATCAAAATAGTTATTTATATACCTGAAATATATAGATATTATTAATTAATATCTAAAATGAACAATAAAATGATAATAATTTAAATAATGTACAACGCAATTCAGTTCTTGAAATAATGAGATCAATAAAACCATGATTAAATAAATATTCAGAAGTTTGAAAATTATCTGGTAATTCTTCTTTAATAGTTTGTTCAATAACACGTCTACCTGCAAATGCAATCAAAGCTTGAGGCTCAGCTAAAATTAGATCTCCCAACATAGCAAAACTTGCTGTAACACCTCCTGTAGTTGGTGAAGTTAAAATAGTAAAATATGATAAACCTTTTTGCTTATGTTTATATAAAGCTGAAGAAATTTTAGCCATTTGCATTAAACTTAACATACCTTCTTGCATTCTAGCACCTCCAGATGAACATAAGATTATAATAGGAAGATTAGATTTAGTACCAATCTCTATTAAACGTGTTAATTTTTCACCTACCACTGAACCCATACTACCACCCATAAATCTAAAATCCATAATTCCACATGCTACAGGTATTCCATGTATATATCCTATTCCTGTTTGAACTGCATCAGATAAACCAGTTGTAAACTTCATCTCTTGAAGTCGCTTACTATACGACTTTCGATCAAAAAAACCAAGAGGATCAGTAGAAGATAAATTACTATTTAAAGGTTGCCAACTGTTATCATCAAATATATGAGAAATACGATCTTGACTAGAAGTAGGAAAATGGTGTTTACACTTAGGACAAACTTTTAAATTTTGACGCAAAGTTTTATAATACATTAAAGCACCACATCTATCACACTTTATCCATAAACCTTCTGGTACCTGTAAGCTATTATATTTTAAATTTTGACGCAAAGAAACATTACGTTTACTAATCAACCATTCAGATAAAGACATGTCATTTAATATAAGTTTACTATTTTTATTACTTATAATTCATCTATTGGATAACTAAAAATGAGATAACGGTTTTAAATTTTACAATCTATCTAACTGTTATCTCTTTATTTTATAACAATTCTAAATTTTACATTAATCTCTTAATGTTTTATCTTTTTGACTTACAAATAAAAGAGCTAAAGTAATTGGTATCACAACAATGACAGCACCAAGAATTAAGCTATTTAAAAAACTCGATAAGGATGAGGTCATAAGAGAATTCCTTTAATATTTTATGAATAAATAATATATTGAATAATAAAAGTTAGATATTTTTATTATTCTAATCTAATTTTTTAATTCTAATTATAGTTTAATATATATCTAAACATTATTAATAATTTCTTTGATTCTATTAACATTTCCACTTAAGAACAATTGTTCCCCAAGTTAATCCTGCACCAAATCCAGAAACAATAATAATATCATTATATTTTATTTTCTTATTTTGTAATGCTTCATCTAAAGCTAACGGAATTGAAGCTGCTGAAGTATTACCATATTTACTTAAATTCGAAATAACTTTATTAATATCAACTGATAATTTATCTGCAACCGCTTTTAAAATTCTTTCATTAGCTTGATGCAATAATAACCAGTCAATCTCATCTATTGATAGATGCAACTTATCTAAACATTTTAGAATACTTAAAGGAACTTTAGAAACAGCAAATTTATAAACTTCTTTACCATTCATAGAAATATATTTAAAAGATCCTTGCATAATATGCAAAGTAGGATGTAACTGAAGATTTTCTTGGTATGCAATAGATAGTTGATCATAAGACTTACCATCAGTATTTAAATCAAAACCTAAAACACTATTATCTTGATATGAACATGCTTGTAATATAACAGCCCCAGCAGCATCACCAAATAGAATACAAGTACTACGGTCTGACCAATCAGTCCATTTAGATAAAACATCTGCACCAACAATTAGAATAGTACGATAAGTTCCATTTTGTAGAAATTGAGCAGCTGTAACAAGTCCCAAAACAAATCCAGAACATGCTGCTGTTAAATCAAATGCTACTGCATTTATTGCATTAATTTGCGCTTGTAATTGACTTGCACTGCCAAATAAATCATTAGGACTTGAAGTTGCTAAGATAATTAAATCAATATCTTTAGGATTCATATTAATTTTATTTAGTGCTCTATTTGAAGCTAATACAGCCAAGTCTATTATTGATTGATTAAATCCTGTCAGTAATCTTCTTTCTTTAATACCTGTACGTGTTACAATCCATTCATCTGAAGTCTCAACCATTTGACTAATCTGATGATTGCTAATAGAAGAATCAGGAACAGCAGAACCTGTAGCAAGAATACGTGCTCCTTGCATCGTTGATAATTTCATATCACTTTCTAAATTCAATTGAATTATAAAAATTAATATTTTAAATAAAAAATAAACTTTTAGTCATTTATATCATTATTTAAGTTTATATTGATAAGTGACTAGTATTAAACATACTTTAAATGAATTATTAAACAATAAAACCCGAAAAATATACCGATGTAATTAAGCTGATTTGCTGCTACTTTTCAGTTCTGACAAATTTCAGATATTACTTGTATAATTTTCCGAGCATATAATAATTATAACACTACATCTAACTGTAAGCAACTATAAATTTATTTATTATGACATACCTTGTATAATAAAATCAAAATAAGGCTGAGTAATTACTGCTTCTTCTTCAGATAAATATGTATTTGCTGCTACTTTTAAACACTCAATAGAATCTATCATACCTATTATAGGTACCCCTAAAGAGTTATACATTTCTCTAACACCGATTAGACCTATTTTTTCTATAACATTTTGACTACCTGATAAAATACCATAAGTTACGAGACGAAGATACCATCCATAGTCACGTAGGCATAAAGATCTTTTACGAGCACCTTCTGCATTACCACCAGGAGCAATATATTCCGGATGTAACTTGAATATAGCTTTACTAGCTATTTGAACGATTTCTTGTTCTTTATCTCTTAATTTGCAACTTATTAATATTCTCTGTTCACCTGTCTTAAAATATTCTTTAACATATTCTAATTCGCCAATACTAGGATATCTTAATTCATTATCTGCATTTATAATTACTTGACTAATTAAACTCATCTTTTCATAAAATATTGATAAAATTATTTATAATTTTCATATTAACAAAATTATTAAAGATTTACACAAAAGAAAGCTTATACTACATAATAGTCAATGAAAATTAAAAATAGTTATTAAAAAGAAAAAAATAAAATATCTGGAAAAAAGCGATTCATTTCTATTACAAAGCCAGCTGTAAAAGTTATCCAAATGGCACCTACAATAGGAATTGTTGATAAATATTTCATTAAATTACTATCCATAGTTATATAATCCTTTCAATAATATAAAATATATTAATATCAAACTAACGAGGAGATATAGTAATATCTTCATTAGATGCTAATAACTGACCACTAGTGAATGCTTGTAAAGCCGCTAGAGGCCATATAAAACCTGATAAAGAAAATTTTAATGCCAATGGAACATCAATAATAATTTCTTTTTCAGTTGGCTTACTAGTAGATGAAATAGCTTGCAAATATCCTCTACCAACCCAACCAATCCAACCTGTAATATAAATAAATAATAATCCAGGAAAAATAAACTCACCAGCATGATTCCATCTACCATCAGTAATTAAATGAGGTAAGCCATCTGATCCACATAATACTCCCGAATTACCATACTTCGTAAATCTTACTTTAGTCTTTTCAATTTGTGTTTTTAATGCTAAAGCAGGAGGAGTATCAGGATCATATTTAGATAAGCGTACCTCTAATTTTTCTACACTATTATTTAATCTTTTTGCAAATACAGGAGAATCTTTACATGGAACTAATCCTGCAACGTCAGCATGAACATCTAATAAAGATAAAGAAAAACAAGATAATACTAATAAAATAATAATCAGAAATTTCTTCATAGTACTATTTCCTTAAAATAATCAAATCTATTCAACAAATTGTTACAATCTAATTGATATACAAAAACTATATACAATATATTTATTACGATAATACATTTTCAAATATTTATGTTTATGTGGTAACATTTATTGAAAGTTGTATAAAATTAGTAACCAAAAAATTTATCATACTAATAATATATTTCATTTAGTATTACATTTTCTAACATTTAAATATATACTAAATTATATTAAAAATTAATTACTATCAAAGTAACATGACTTTTTGGAAATTCTTTTTTAAGGATGAAAATAAGAGCGAATTATATCAAAATATACAAAAAATTGAACCTAAGCAAATATTATTAATTAATAATTTAAATAATAAACAAGGCAAGCATGAAATATATATTGCAATCAATCAAGAAATAAATCTTTATGAATTAGAAGAACTATGCGATTCTGTAGGATGGGTTAAAAGACCAATTAAAAAGGTAAAAATAGCGCTTGATAATAGTTTTTTAAGAGTATGTTTATTTTATAAAAATCAAAACCAACAACTATTAATTGGCTTTGCAAGAGCAACATCTGACCATTCTTTTAATGCAACAATCTGGGATGTAGTAATTCATCCTGATTTTCAAAGTCAAGGTTTAGGAAAAACTTTAATGAATGAATTAATTAAAGAATTAAGATATCAAGATATAAGTACAATTACATTATTTGCTGATCCACAAGTGTTAAACTTTTATCGTAATTTAGGATTTATAAGTGATCCAGATGGAGTAAAGGGAATGTTTTGGTATCCACTATAAATAAATATATTTACAATCTTTACAACTTATATAGACAAATCAAATATTATTTTGTATAATTACTCACATATTCTCAATTATAGTCTCGGGATATAGCGCAGTTTGGTAGCGCGCCTGCTTTGGGAGCAGGATGTCGCAGGTTCAAATCCTGCTATCCCGAATATTATGAATTTCTCAGAAATTTATTTGCTATTTTATCATTAGAATTAATACTTATAATTTTTTTATAAATTTGAATCGCTTGTGCTTTATTACCAATATTATGATATACGGAAGCTAAATTATGTAATATTGCAAGATTACTTGAATCATATGTCAAAGCTTGCAAATAATAATACTGTGCAATAAAATCTAATGAAATTTTTTGATAACAAATACCTAAAGAATTACCATAATTGATATCTTGTAATTCTTGAAAAAATTCAAGCATTACAATACAAAAAAACCATTTTTTCTTTTTTAAATAATACTGAAATAAAATAAAAACATCATCCACTTTAAATAAAGCATAATTTAATTTACTGAATTTAATAAAACGAAAATAATAATAAAATAAAAATCTAAATAATTCTAATGTAATAAAACTACAAAGAAATAATAAAAAAATAATTGCAACAATTAAATATATTCTAAAAATAAAAATACTACTATCTAAATTCATTTTCATGCACTAAGTATACAAATTATTAATAGTAATTATATAATAAAATTATACTAATTATCATTATTATTTATGAATCAATAAAATAAGACATGAATAAGGGAACTAAATTAAAAAAAAGACGTAAATCTGGTTTTCGAGCAAGAATGAACACAGTTAGTGGGAGAAGAATTATAAAAGCTAAAAGACAAAAAAAACGTTATAAAATTAATATATAATCTAGTTTTACTAATATTTATTATTAAAAAATACATTATTAAATTTATTAATTTATAGTATATAACAAAATATATGATATATACTATAAAGAATAATATTAAATGAATAAAATTATGAATTTTGAACAAGAACTAAAAATTTTATTATCATCACACTCATCCATAATATATATTACTACTTCTGAAGAAACACGCTTAGAATACATTATTAATAACATTAGTAAAAAATTATTTAACAACTCTATATATTCTTGGGATCTTATTAATGGATATACAAATAATCCTAATAATATACAAGAAACTGCAAGAAATCCATTGGCTGCATTAGAAGTATGCAAAAGTTTAAATTCAAAAACACCTAAAATATTTTTATTAAAAGATTATCATTTATTTTTAAATGAGCCAAGCATTATTAGAACAATAAAAAATACAACAACATGGCTAAAAAATTCCAATTGCTATATTATTATTTCTGCTACAACAGTTAAAATACCACCAATGCTATATGAACATATGTATATCATGTCTTTTCCTTTACCCAATTCTAAAGAAATAGAAATAGAACTCAAAAGACTTTTTGATATTATGAAAATAGAAGATAATGAATATATTGAAAACATTAAATATGCTTATAAAGGCTTTTCTATTAATCAAATAAGACAGTCTTTTTCAAAAATTATTTTATCAAAAATATCTCTTGAACATAGTTTAAAACAAATTGAATACGAAAAAAAACAAATAATTCAACAAGAAGATATATTAGATTTTTATGCAAGTAATAAAAATTTAAACACAATTGGGGGACTAAAATATTTAAAAAGATGGCTAAAAAAACGTAATAATGCCTTTTCAAAAAAAGCTAAGGCTTATGGTTTACCTTCTCCTAAAGGTATTTTATTAGTTGGCATACAAGGAACAGGAAAATCTTTAAGTGCTAAAGCTATATCAACAGAATGGAAACTACCTCTTTTTAAATTAGACATCGGTAAGATATTTGCTGGTATAATAGGAGAATCTGAACAAAGAATACGTAAAGCAATAAACTTATCAGAAAAATGCGCACCATGTATAATCTGGATAGATGAGATAGATAAAGCATTTGCTAAATATAATAATTCTAATGATAGTGGTACAACAAATAGAGTAATGGGATCACTCTTAACATGGCTAGCTGAAAAAAATAAGGACATATTTATTGTTGCAACAGCAAATAACTTACTTGATTTACCTCCTGAATTAATAAGAAAGGGAAGATTCGACGAAATTTTTTTTCTAGATTTACCAAAATTTGAAGAAAGACTCCAAATTTTCCAAATACATTTACAAAAAATTAGACCTTTTACATGGTTTAATTATGACATTAAATATTTCAGTAAAATCACAGAAAATTTCTCTGGTGCCGAAATTGAACAAATTATTATTGAAGCAATGTATAATGGATTTAATCAAAATAGAGAATTTACAAGTCAAGATATAATTGAATCTAGCAAAAGCTTAATACCACTAGCTTTTACATATCAAGAACAAATTAATCAGTTACAAGAATGGGTGTATTCAGGTAAGATACGTATTGCGTAAAAAGTATAATATCATAAAATAAAAAAACAAGGATAATTGAAATACAAATAGCCCTGATATTGTACTACTTTCCCAAAGGGCTCCCCCCTTAGTATCATTGTCGCAATAGTGTTTAACAACCAAGTTCGGGATGGATTGGAGTGGGTCCACTATGCTATTAATATCAAGGCATAATATATATTATATTTTTATTATATTATCAAGTCTTCGATCTATTAGTACGTCTTAGCTGAATATATTACTATACTTACACTTAACGCCTATCAAACGGTTAATCTAACCGTGATCTTAACCAATAATGGTAAGAGTACTCATCTTGAGGTAGGCTTCCCACTTAGATGCTTTCAGCGGTTATCCAATCCACACTTGACTACCCAGCGTTTACTGTTGGCACAATAACTGGTACATCAGAGGTGTGTCTCTCCCGGTCCTCTCGTACTAAGGAGAAATCCTCTCAATACTCTAACGCCTACACCGGATATGGACCGAACTGTCTCACGACGTTCTGAACCCAGCTCGCGTACCGCTTTCATGGGCGAACAGCCCAACCCTTGGGACGTGCTACCGCCCCAGGATGCGATGAGCCGACATCGAGGTGCCAAACCTCCCCGTCGATGTGAACTCTTGGGGGAGATCAGCCTGTTATCCCTAGAGTAACTTTTATCCGTTGAGCGACAGCCTTTCCACTCAG